>Ga0247609_10001791_pt1 | contig 24314 bp, 23 predicted proteins | sample 172DNAGHGlowgp2_FD_193487 | JGI IMG/M metagenome (GOLD analysis project Ga0247609, IMG submission 193487) | Sheep rumen microbial communities from Palmerston North, Manawatu-Wanganui, New Zealand - 1728 DNA GHGlow gp2 | ecosystem: Host-associated > Mammals > Digestive system > Stomach > Rumen ...
AGGTTTATCCGCCTCCTCGTGTAGTATCATGCTGTTTGTTTGTTACTTCGTTTTGGAGAAGAAGAACTTCTTCCCTGGATCAACCGCCAGGCCACCCAGACGGGAGATGGCGTCGCCGTCGATGACAAGGATATCCACCACACCATCGTCGAGCTTCTTGTTTCTCAAGGTTCTTCCGAAGGCATAGTCGAACTCGCTAGCATACGGTTCGTCTGTGAATTCGTAGCAGATATCTTTGTTGAAGATAGCGTCACAACCGTTCACCCGATAGATGACACAAGGGTTGTTCTTGATGTGGATAACCGCGTTATTGCTTGCCACGGACTGACATTGCTCGCGGTTCGCCTCAACGTCTTCGAAGACACGGAACCCAGGAACTCTGGTCGCACTTTCAGCTCCGTTGAGGTTGACATAGCGGAAGACATTGGAGATTTCCTTGAGGTTATCAGGATTGAGAACTTCCATATTCTCGATTGGCTTGATAACACTATAAAGGAAGATTTGTCTCCAAATCTCCTGATAATTCGCGATGCTTTCCAGTTTATTTGCTGTGTAACCAGACATCCCGACCCGACAGTCGACCAGGGAATGGAAGTCCTTGATCGGGCACACACTGGCGATGCGTGCAAGCGAATAGTCGCCGTTCAGGATACGAGGAATACCAAAGATGCCCGCGTTGACGATCTTCTCGATGCTTCTGGAGATGATGGCAAACACGACTTTCTTGAGGGCGTCGTTCGTACATATACCAGCAACGCTGCGAATGTTCTCGATCACGTCTGTGAAGCTTTCGCCGTTTTCGTTGTATTCACGGACGACATCTTTCAGAAGATCGATAAACGTTTTTGCGTCATCGACTTTCACACCAGCACAATACGCGTGCATGGGAACCGTAACGTCCGCTACGAAATCGTTTCTTCCGAAGAAACGGAGAAGTTCGACAGCCAAACCAAACAGATTCGACCAGGAACGGGTGACCTTGGCGGTCATGAATTTGTAGCCATACTTACTTTCCGCATTGCTGCAGATACGGACAGCACCTTCGGCGAACGGTGCTTCCACTTCTTGTTCTTCTTTTTCCTGGTGCATGTAGATATTCCTTATTGGTTTCGTTTGTTGTGGGGCCGGCGGTGCATTTGGCGGAGCAACTGGAGCTGTTTGTGCGGATGCGACAGGCTGTGCCGGTGCGGCCTGTGTGGCATTGATCTGCTGTTGCAGTTGCTGTTGATTGACGTTTATCGTCGATAAGGCGGCGTTTCCGGATTGCATCCCTGTCACAGGTGTCGCATACCCAGCGCCGCCCATCGGAACAGGGGCTCTACCTACTCCAACAACACCTGTTTGTTGAAGACCTTGAATCACGGTAACACACCAATCTCTTACCTGAGCATACACACCTTGTACGTTCAGCGCATTTCCCTGGTTTTGATAATTGCTCAGGATATTGATAATGTATTGACGACCGTTGTTGGCCCACCGTTCACCAAGCACACTCTGATATGGGCCAACCTTCTGCGCGTTATTCCGTAGGAATTGTCCGTAGGCTTGATCTACAGACTGATCCAACGGAATTGACTGTGGAACAGGAGGCTGTCCATAACCAGCTCCATAGTAATTCTGTCCTGCTTGCATGATTTCTCCTTAGGTTTTGTGTTAGTCGAAGATATGAGCAATCTCATCCGCCCATGGGGGCTTGATGATATCGCCGTTATCATCGATTTGTAGATACGGATTGATGTCACCACTCACGAGAGGACTGGATGACGAGATGGATGTCAATGACGTCACCACCAGACGTGATGGATGGGCTGCCAGTCCTGGACGCGGAATGGAACTCTTGTGACCTGATCGTGCAGGACGACGTGTCTCGATCTCTTCGGTTGTACGGAAGCATTTCGTACCGATGGAAAGGAGATAGTTGTCGTTCTGGAACGTCGGGTTCGATCGGAAGATCTCAGAGTGCGTCAGATAGTTCGAATACTGCGAACTACGGGCTGCGAATGAGGCGACTGTTTGCGGACTCAGTGCCTCGTTTTTGTTGTTGATGAGCCGGAATTGTGCCAAGTTGATTTTCTCGACACAAGGTGCCAACAACTGATTCAGAGTGCCGATCTTCTTGCTATAAAGATCGCGCGGGTCGTAGTCGATAATGAGCTCGTCGATTCGGAAGAAGAGCTGCCGGATCAAATCGTAGATGTCTTTGACCGGTAGTCCGGCGGAGGCCAACTGAATCTGAGAGATCGGGTCGACGACCGTGTTGGTCGTCTCGAGATGCTTGACGGCATTGTCGTAGAGTCGTTGCATATTGTCGGAAGTGGGGTCGATGTACTTGCCCATGATCGTCCGATAATACCAGCAATTGTTCGAATACAAGATTCGGATATCGTCGAAGATAGGATAAGCGTTAATGCACGCCATGTAGGAGATGATGAACCGACGTTTGTTTCGGTCCTCCATAACACCACGTTTGATCTTCAGATAGACTCCTTCTCGGATGGCAATATACTCGAAATGTTCCAAGTCCGTCATCATTGTAACGAGATGGAACTCGTCTTCTGCAAATCCATAGGCTGCCAGTACGTCATGAAGAGGCATGGTTGCCAGGTTGTAGAGGATGATGGGCATTCCACCCAGTTTCTTGGAGGTTGTCTTTTTCTGATGGATTTTTCCTGTGATGATGATGTCCTTGTCCACGTGACCTTCGGTAGTCGTCACCATCTTCGTTTCGTTTCGGTTGAAGTTCATCGGGGTGCGAAGAACCTTGATACGCAGTGTCTGGCCAGAGATACGATGGATACCACCTTTCTCAATGATCGGTAGCAACGCATAGTTCTTGGTGCCGGACATGAGGATGTATTCATTCTGGAAGAATGGAACCTTAATGTAAATGTGATAGACCATTCCCTCGAACATGAACTTGTAGCGAACCAGTTCGAATGTCGAGACGTTGATGTCAAAACAACGCCGAAGGATTTTCGCATTCTTGATGTACTCGATCTGCTCATCGGGATCGCAGACGTCATACCCAATGTATTCCATTTTGCCAGAGAACAGTTTGAAGTTATGACGGAGGACGGTATCCAGAAAATCCTTCGCTTCTCCAACCTTCCTCCTCCTGAAATTCAGAAGGAGGTTGTCGTTGAAAGGCGGAATGAGTTCTGCACACTTGTTTTTGATGTCCCTCCAAGTGGTCATGGGTAATTTCTCCTTAGCGCTTTAAATACGACGATACTTTCTCTACTGCGACGGTCTTGTATGATTCATATATACCATCCCCTGGGTTTGTTAAATTTGAATACCTCGGCAAGTTTCTCAAAGCCCTGAGACCGAGTTCGCTGGCAGGTGGAGGTCGATAACTCCAACCCACTTTTTGACTGGTCTGTCGGTCGAATATCTTCCACGCGATAATGGCCAATGCTGGACATACAGCACCCGCTATAAGAACCCACGTTTTGAACGTGTCTTCCTTAACGGCACTGGATGTCTTTGCTTCGGACATTCGAACGTCATTGTCCGACATTCGTCTATCTGCTTCGGTTTTCTCACGCTTCACTTCGACCTCACGTTCCTTGACATCGGCATTGTCCGATTCGATCTTGGTTTTTCTGGCTTCGGTGGCGCCCTGCACTTCAGCAACATACGCATCATGCACGGCTTTCAGCCGATCATACTCTAGTTTCAATTTCTCATATTCGTCCAGTTCCGTCTGGACTTTTTCGCGTTCGCGTTGGATTTTTAACTCAGCATCGGTTTTGGCGATGGCGATCCGTTTGTCCGCCTCCTCCTTAAACCGCTTCGCTTCTGCATCAAAATGTGCAGGAGTGTAGAATCTGGATGCTTTGGCGATTTCAGCCGCCTTTTCAGGCGTTTTCGCCAGGAACGTTATCGGTGCGTTATCGATATACGCCATATCGTCTTTTAGAATTTCATTCACAATAACTGTCTTGGAGATAATCTCTCCCGAGTCGTTGTAAAGAATCTTAAGAGTCGTGTCGTCATCAATAGTCGCTTGATTGGTCACGTAGATTTCCAGGATTTTACCACAGAGCTCCGTGTAGACCCGGGTCAGTGTCTTCGAAGGATCGTTTACCAGTAAGGTAAACGTCCCGTTTTCAATCTGACTCCTGAGTGCGTCTTTCGCCTCTGTTACCTGCTGTTCATAGTCGATCGCTTTCGGATGTTTGCAAACATTTGCATTCCGAGCGAACGCCACAACGAAGTCCAATTCCTTGACGTAGACTCCACCCCCGTTCTCTTCGAGGAGGTTGCGGGAGATGGTAATCTCTTTGCAAGGCAGGCTGTTGACGGGACCGCCATGTTGCACAGCGGTTGGCCCGACGAACGAGATAACGTTTGCGACGACGTGTTCGTAGACGCAGTTGTAGGGAACTGTCGGAAGCACTGCATAACTTCCGTCCCGATAGATGATGGCAATATCCTCCTTTACAAAGTTTGTGATACTGACAGCGGTATACATGGATGGATTTGGAGATCCGAGACTGCCACGTTTCGTCTCTGTGACGCTGTAAGTAACATTTGCTGACATGTTGTCATAGTCCTTTTCCTTCTGTTAGACCTTGTCGAAAAAGAGCTGTCTCACCCGAGATTCAGCTTCTTCTATAAAGTAATATATACATCGAGGAGCAATGGAAAAATAAACACTACGCTCTGGCTGTTGACCAGAGCGTAGCGATGACTTATTTGTGATAGTACTGTGGTAAGTAGGAAGCCTGGTAAGCTCTGCTGATAAGTTCACTTGTGCCTTGCTCAATCTTGTTATTGAGTGTAGCACCTGTGGCGGCGACAAGAGGCTTAGCCATGTTGCAAAGAGCTGTCGTGAATGCAGATGTTTCAGGACCTTGCTGCTGAGTGATCCAACCGTTGACGGTAGCGACCGTTGTATGGACGGATTTTTGTAGATTCGTCTTTCCAGTCACGAGACTTTTGGTTAGATCAACGACAACACCGTCTACTTCGTTTTGGAATTCCACTCCTGCGTAGCTGGCAAGCCATGAAACAATCTTGCCTTTGTCGATCGTTGGCGTGCCGTTTTGCATGAGCATTGGAAGATACTGGTTGACGAGCTGTCTTGCAGGGCCAGTCTTTTCGACAAGTCCGTAGAATGTATCTAGATAACCCTTCTCAGCGCAGAAGCTTAAAGCGCGAGAGATAACCGCGTTTGTAAGTTCCGCACGATTCGCCAAATTGATTCTATCGGTGGAAGCGAATCCAAGCTTTCCAAGAATTGTACCGAGCGTTGCATCAATGGCGCTTCGCTCTAAACCTTTCAGAGTATCCTTAGTGAATCCACCTTCCAGAGCATCCAAAATACGACCCGTCAGATGTTCCATCTGATCGCCCGTCAAGTCACCCTTGATAGCTTGCAGAGCCATGTCCTTGATATCTTGACCAAGAGCCCTGTCGACAAAATCATCGAGTGCTTCATCCGTCGTATCCAGAAGCCAGTTAGACGCATTCTTAAGAACACTGTCTTTGACTTCAGCATCTTCAGGATTCTTATCTTCGGTTGTCGGAACAGACTTGTTGTTCTGGTTCTGCTTGGCGGCTGCTTTTTTGCCTCCACAGTTGCCCTTCATGAGGTTGATGGGAGCCTCATCAGACGGGGAATCCTGCTCGGAAGTTTCCGCTTCCTGCTGGACTTCTTCAGATGGAGCTTCCGTATCTTCAGACGGGATAGGCGCTTCTACGTCATAGACCTTGTCAGGTGTCAACTCCTCAATCATCTTTTTGGTGACAGCGGAGACAAAGATGTCGTCTTTGTGCATCTGACAAGTCGTTGTATACTCCTTGTTGTAGGAGAGACACTCTTTCGAGTGGGTGGAGTCCATGGATTTCCGTTTGCCTTCCAGAGCCTCACGATGGGCTTCCCGTCTGGACTTTTGAACATCCAACGTGGCCATCGTGTTCTGAATGATTTTTTCAGGGTCGTAGCTCTGGAAACGGTTGACCATGTCCTCGAAGACGGAGTTGTTGGGATTCTCGGAAAGAACCTGGTTGGCTTCCATGTCTTCCAGTTCTCCTTCATCAGCAGGAGCTTCCACCTCATCCATTTCGCTGAGTGTGTTTTCCTCGGCTTCAGCGGCTTCTTCAGCGACCGGATCGGATGACTCTTCACTATCTGGAGTTGACGGTTTGGATTCGCTTTCGGACGTTGAATCCGCTTTATCGTGGAATCCACAACTACCACCACACTTGCCTCCACCCGACGAGATGGAGCCACTGGTGTCCCCGTTGCGGTGATTAAGTTCCGCAATGGCGATGCAGTACTGCTCGGCGATCTCGTCTGTCGTTGGAGGGCAAGCGGGAGACGTACAGCCCATGGTCGTTACCAGGCCGCGTTCCGAAAAGTATTCGATAATCTCACCCATTGTTTTGAAGTCCGGGTATTTGTAACCAACGGACTCGTCATAGGTATATCGGAAGTTTCTCCAGTCAAATGCCATGGATGTTGTTCCTTATAGGTTGGTATCCAAAAGAATACTTTGTAGCATGATGCCAGCGACGACGGCTGACCGAGGACGGGAATTTGGGTCAAGCTGTGAAAGATTGACCTCACCGTTTTCTTCACAGGCACGACGTAGTTCAGCGTATTGCGCCATGTTTCCACCACGAGCCGATACGAACTCCTGTAGCGTGTTGTCAAGACCACGGGCGGAGAGGATCTGGATTTCGGGATTCGTAACCGAAGAGGCTTTCGAATCACCAGTCACCTGACCAGTCGCTGCGTCAATTGTCTTGTCGTCGGACGGTACCGACATCTTCTCATCCAGGAACTGTTGCTGACGACGAACAGGAAGCTGTAGAACAGGATATTTGTTATCCGTCAGATAGAGCTGTCCTGTAGCGTGGTCTCGCATCCAGAGCTTGTGGAAGATTTCGACGTTGAGGGCATCCGCGCACTTCAGCAAGTTCTCGTTCTGTAGATTCACGATAAGATTCGGCGCGACTAGGTGGACCGTCCATTTTCCATCACGGATGGCTTTCATGAAGTCGTCGAACTGCTTGTCGTTCATTCCAGCAATGAGCTGTTTGTAGTAGGTGGAGTTCGTCTTCGTCGGGTCGGCGATATCAACGATACGGCAGATGTACTCGAGGATCTTTGCTTTCTTGGAAGAAATGGAACCACCAAGACCTTTCACATCTTCCATGGATATCTCCATGGCGTTTTGGTCGAAGTTGAAGGGTTCTTCGTAGCCTGCCACCGAGTAGATGGCTTTCTGGGTCGCTCCGAGGAAACCTTGTCTTTGCGGGAGAAGTCTTGTCAGATCCAGATTCCGAATGTCGCTACGTTTCGGATCCTGTTGCCAGAAGCCGATGACGTCAAAAGAAGGAGAATCCACGTAGTCGATTGGCCAGCAGAAGACAGGTGTCACACCCGTCAGGAACTCAATCTTCAGACCTGAGAAATGGAACGCCATGTAGGGCAACGATGTGCAGTAGTATATGCCTTTCATTGCCTCCCGACGATTCTCGGGAAGAGAGTCGTCCGGTTTCACCCACGGGACGTATTTCTCGTAGAGATGGTTGAGTGTACCTGCGGAGTTGTAGCTACGATCGTGTTTGTAAACGCCTTCCACGAAGTCGATAATTCGTTTTGCTTTGTCGGGCGTCATGCCCTTATGACGAATAAGCATGGCTCCTGCCAGGTGGTCTACAAAATGCTCCAGGGTATCTTTGGCTAACTCGTTTGTGTTCGCGTCTACACCATAACCAACGACTGTCTGGTTGTAAGCGATGATTTTACACGAAGAAAAAGAAGAGCCTTGAACCGTGGAATTTGCATAGTAGTTACGAACGGATACAAGATCGACCTTTGACGGGTCGATGTAGGTGAGAATAAGATCTCCAGGCTGCGCTGCTCGAATAAGGTCTCTTGTCGTTTTGAAGACAGGGGCTTCGTTGACGGTACGACGGACGTTCTCATTACGAGCCCAGAAGGACTCCTCCGATGGAACGTCAATATCGAGACCTTCATGAGCGACAAAGCGTTTGAGGTTGTCTGTGATATGGAAGAGCGCATCCGTCGGAAGACAGAGCATGGAAGCCGCTTGTTCTTCGGGTGTTTCTTTTCCTTCTTCAGCGGGATCGACGATGGCACCAAATTGTTCGTTGGACCACGCCATAATGTCTTCCATACGAGTTGAAAGGTTACCCTCTTTGCCCGTGTCGAGAATGATGGAGAGAATGTTGACGATAGCATCCTGACCGATACGATGAACACGATCGGACGCTTGTTCGTATTCAATGCTACGCCATGGCTTGTTCAGGAAGACAACCGTGTTGGCTTCCGTCAAGGTGACACCTGTTGCCAGCGTTTGTAGAGATGCAATCAGAGGATTGATCTTCGGATTCGTCTTGAACTGAGTCAGGAGAGTGTTGAGCTGGGATGCCGTATCTCCGTAGACAGAGACTGGGCGGAACTTTTGTTGTTTCAGGTACTTCTCGCAAGCCCGAATCGTCGCAACAAACGACGTGAAGATAATCGTCTTCTTGAGGGCATGATTGATGATATACCCGAGATCGCAAGCGAACATGAGTTCTGTCGTCATCTGGATGCGTAGACGCATCAGGTAATCACCCAGTACCTCACCTTTGACTTTGAGAGGAAGGTACTTGACGGCCGCTTTGGAGTGGCGGAATCGATCCCGTTGTTCTTTTGGAAGGGCGGGTTCGAGAATCTTCTTTTCGAAGTGATTGACGGCTCTGACAAGTTCCGACTCTTCAGAACCAGAAATCTTTCCTTCCAGGGAAAGAAGATCTTCAAGATCGCTCCGATACTGTTTGTATGCCGTGTGGGTGACGTCGTCTAGTTTCGGCAGACAAACCGCTTCGAAGTAGTCTAGCGCCCCGTAGAACTCCTTCCGATAGGTCGGCATCATTTTCTGATGATAAGCAAAGCGCTCCTTGGCGTAGAGCTGAGCTCCCTCTTCGACCTTTGAGATCGTGTAGCGAGAACCAGTGCTCATCTTGACAAGGAGATCCTGCTCGATCTTTTCTGGAAGTTTAACGGTCTCTTCCTTTTTGACGCGCACCATCATGCGATTCAATCGATTGTTCAGAATATCGGAAACAAGCTGGTTGTTGCCAAAGGCTTTCTTGAAGCGTTGCGCCGCATCTTCGTCAAAGAGAGGATCCAGGATGGTCATCATGGGAATCATCTCGGCACCTCTGCACTTGATGGGAGTACCCGTCAGCAGAAGAATGTCGAGATCGTTTTCAGGGAGACCTTTCGCTAGCTCGCAGAGCATCTGGGTGCGTTCCGCATCCATACGTAGGAAGTTATGTGCTTCGTCTACAATCAGGCCAACACTTCCTTTGTAGAATCCATTTCTGAAGTTCTCCATGATGTGAGGGAGTGCATCGTAGTTGTAGATTTCGAATCGAGCCGCTTGAGCCCGTTTACGATCAGAGGCTGTATATGGAGACGAATAGACAAAACAGGAATTCCGCTTCGGCGAGACGTATGTGTCGATATGCCCTTTCCATGGATTGTCCATGTTGCTCTTAGGACAAAGGATAATGACCTTTTCCTTATTGTAGGCTTCCATTGTGCCAAGAGCCGTCATCGTCTTGCCGAGGCCTGGGTCAAATGCCATTTCGTACCCACGGAGATTGTTGTCAGCTTTCTTCTGACCGTAGGTGCGGATAAATTCTTCCTGTAGCGGAAGGAATTTAACGGTCGGCATACCGTCTCTGAGAGCATCGTAGTCGGGAGCCTTGGATTGCCGTATCTCACCCATCCAGGAATTCTTTTGGATGTACTCTTCCAAACGGGGAGGGAACTCGAGCTTCCGTAGAAGATAGACAATCTCTGGCAGGAAGAAGTTATGGCACATGACCGTGCGTTCGTAGACGTTACCGTTTTGGAAACCAATGGCCTCTATAAGGTTCGCAATACGAGTCGTGTTGTATTCAGCGTAAACAGCGTCGCAGAAAGCGCCTAGCGGGAAGTCAGGCATGACGAAATAGGCGCTCCGATCGATTGCCTGACTGAACTCTTCGAACGAAGACTGCGCAGCGTAGTTCGTCAGATACGCATTGATGGCTTTATCGATATCGTCTACGGTAAGGGTCTTAATGATCGTCTCGAGTTCGTCAATGACTTTGGCGTATTTTGATGACCAAAGACGAGGTGGGTAGGGAGATGTACGAAGTGTTGCGTACCCTGCCCGGAAGAACTCAAGGGCTTTCTTGAGAGCGTCTTCCCTTGAGAGACCTTTGGTCATGTACTTCTCAACCCACTTACGACCGCACCAGCCAATAGATGGAATGTTTGCATCAGCCGAGCGTAGGAGGTCGGATGTTTCCGAAGAAGCGGGGCCTTCCAGGATATTGTGCTCGGCAATAGCGGCGCAGACTTCTTCGATCTCGTCTGGCTGTAGAATACCATTCAGCTCTTGTTTTACGATGCGAGCGCCAACAATACCGTGGTCATCTTCGTTCGTGTTCTTGGCAACGTCGTGGAGCGTGATGGCGGCATACTCCTTGATGTTCATAGGACGGTGACGATAACGACAGAAAAGGTATCCTTGGCGGATATCTCGTGAGATATGAGGAAGCTGATTTGGTCCGTCTTCTGTATAATACTTTTTGACGATACGGTCAATCTTGGCTTGCGATCCTACAGGGAACGACCCGTAGGGAAGGGTGTGAATGGATTCTTCCAGAACGGGATCTACTGACGGTGGATCGATCTGTTTGTAATCCTCAAGAGAGATTTGCAGATGAGGTGTAGACATGACGCATACCTCTTTTATAGCTTATAGTTTAAGGGAATTAGGCATACGATGGCCGGATTACGTTTAAAAAATAAATCGCTACAGCTAGAGGTTTGACCCTCTAGCTGTATGACTCTTAACCTTTCTTAAGTCCAAAGTATCCTAGCCACATGACGAGTAGGAATCCAAATCGTACCACCGTACCTATAATCATGGAAACGGTGATGATGGTATCTCCAACAGAAGATTTCAATTCCGTAGTAGGTGTTTCATCGTACGGATATTCGTCTACAGGCTTGATCTTCTTTTCGTAACACTTGTTCACACAGATCTCGATAAGATGTAGAACTTCCGCTACGAGGAATAACACAAAGGCGTTTAGCAATGCGTAGTTGTACCAGATACGACTATCGAACTGCTTAAATGTCATGGACTGTACCGCGAGAAAGAACAACCCGATAGCAAGAGCGGCCACGCCTAACATTCCGTCTTTTACGCGTCCCTCACGTCTATCCCAAGAGTCTCTACTTGAGAATGCGTCTGCCAGCATGATAATACACATGATACCAGCCGCCCAAATGAACAACTCGGATGCGGCTAAACCGATAAACGATAAGAATCTAGTCATAAGACCTCCTTTTAAGTTACATTGAAGTTTGGATCTGTTTTCAGAGATAATCAGCACGACCCTGGTGAGTATAACAACCCCTACGGAATACCTAGGGAAGGTTCGACAATCCATTGACAATTGGTTGTTTCCGTTATTTGAGCAAATGCGTGCTTTGTGTAGGGCGAGCAGTATTGCCAATGTTCGTCAATTTTACAATATTCGGATGTATCTGGAAGATGACGTATCGCATTGTACATTTGCTCAATCTGTTTATGTCTCTCAGATATTTCCGTGGTGAGTTTGCCATGTTTAAAATAAGTCAGATTGTAGACACTTCCAAGAAAATCGTGCAAGCATTGATTAAGTTCCGAAATACTGTCGACCTTATCTTTCAGTCTTATTACCATATCTGAAAGGTATAACCACGGTTCTTTACTTTGTAGAAATTCACAGCACATTCTGTGATATGTTGCTTTGTATGTGTCTGTGAATCGAAGTTGCTGATCATCAGGCAGCGATATCTTTCGTCCACACCACCAGTCCAGTAACTCATTTGTAAGATCTTCCCGATATAGGTACTTTTGATCTTTTATATACGGAAAAGTGAAAACATAAGCAAGTTCTTTCCGAGTCGCTGGAACAATGAAAGCCTTCCGGTTACTGTCCTCATATCCATCATAATACATAAATGTAAGACAACGCTCGGTGTCATAGTTTATGAACACGCTTAATGCTTTATTGAAATCGTTCTGACAGTAATCATACAACTTGTCCGGATCATCGCTCCATCTTTGACGTCGTCTAGATTCAAAGAATTGTTCAACATCAGCACTGAATGCTTGATTATTGAAGTGAGGAACAATTCTATTTTTATTTCGTTCTCTCTGTAGTGCCGCTTGTTTCAACGAGTCTTCGAAGTTTTCTTGAAGATTATCGTAATCTAAAAATGCTGGCGTCGTCATAAGTTTCTTGTCCTTGCATTTTTGCTCTAAGTGTTTGGCTACTTCTTCATTACTAATTTCACACTCTTTGTTCAACCTCTCATCGAGCTCGCCATAAACGGAATGCCAACACCGTTGCATCCGCTCCACCTGTTTTGGTGGTTTAACGGGCGGCATGGGTGGAGGTGGAGGTGATCTACGGATTGGTAGAGATGGACATCCCATTTTGTAAATCCCTTTCAACACGCTCACGGGCGCGTTGTTCAAAGATGACAGTGACATCCGAAGAGCTATCTTCAAAGGCTCCCGGTACGGCTTTGTTAATTTCCTCACGGACGGCTTCCGTGTGCTCCTGCTTGGACATTTCGTCACGGAGGCGTGTGATGTAGGTGATACACTCGATATTCATTTTCTCGATCTCTTCGAGTCTGTTTGCTTCCTTGCAGGCTTCCAGTCTCTCTTCGAGAATATCGATCTCACTGTTCTTTGCAGTGAGAAGACGATCGTTCCGCTCGTAGATGCGGTTAAATCTCTCAATCCGCTTTTTCATTTTATCGACCATCTCACGGAGATAATTGACTTGGTCTTCCTTGAGGAGGATGACAATCATCTGGGTCTCAGCATCGTCAGCAGTAGCTTCCTTTCCTCTAATATCGTTAAGAATTTGTCGATATTTGACTTCCTCTTCCGCTTGCTCCATAACCTTGAAGAAATACTTCTTCTGTAACTCTCCACAGTTTTTCTTACACGACTTAATGAATTCGGCGTCTGCGCTCATCTCGGATTTCATATCTTGAAGAGTCCGACGAGCTGCTTCAATCGGGTGTTCTTCATCCCATCTACGTTGTTCTTCTTCTTGTCGTCTTTTCTCCTCAAGTTGTTTCTGTCTTTCGACCTCAAATTTGGCTTTTTTCTGCGTGCTCCACAGCGACTCGACGTTGTTCGGCTTCTCGTCTCTCTCTCTTTCTTTCCATTTTTCGTATTGCTTTTTTATAGACAAGTCAGCCGCTTGTACTTCGACCTCTCTTATCTCTTTTTCGTGCTCTGCAACATCCAGCGTGCGAGAGATCCATTTAAAGAATTTTACAATGAATTTGAACATGGTGATTTCCTCTTCTATTTGTTAATTACAGTGCTGTATACGACTGCTGGATGCAGGTATTGACATGTGTCAGATACCAATACAGGCGTAGGACGGCCACTATAAAGAGAATGCATATTTGTGATCGGCTAAGGCCGCCTATTTTAATAGACTTTGCGTTTGGGTATAGAACGCGAACGAGACCTCCGACCCATCTGCTGATCGTGGTCGATTTCTCTATGCAAGCAAAATAGATTCCATATCCCAACGGGTTCCACCAGCAACTGTCCGTCTGAGTGACGTACTGAATGTAGATAGTCTGAAGCCCGCAAATAAATACAGCTATAAAGCCAAAAGCCAGAGGTAAATCGCCATCAACTTTACCATGCTTGCTTTTGGTGATAATGCGACAGATAGGCGCAGCCAGGAGGATCACCTCCGTATAGAAAATTGTAGCAATGACATATGTAGGCATAATCGTGATCCTCCGAAAGAAAATAACCGCTACGTCTGAGCTTACAGACGTAGCGGTATGGGACTAGTTTAGACGGTTACTTTTTGCTTTTGGAAGCTTTGCTTTCTTCCACCATTTTCGCAAGGTCAGCCGCGACACGGTCGTGAGCCTTGGAGCTGATGTCATACGACACGGCGGATTCCGCGGACGTAGTGCTATTGAGACCAGGAGCCGCCTGCGCGATTTCGCGTTCGACCTGACGGGTGTGTTCGGTGACCGAAATTCGTTCTTTCAGTTTGTCGAAGTAGTTTGTGAAGTCCGCGGTAAGCGCGGTGACTTCGTCTCCGCTCATCATTTCGGCCGTGTCGAGACGAGTTTTCAAGGCTTCGAGCTTGTTCTTCTGAGTGACGATCTGACGAGCGTTGCGCTTGGAGATCGTCAGGTAATTCTGCTCGTCCGCTTTCATGGAAGCGATGCTTGCATCCAACTGCTCGATCTGCTCTTCGTACGAGATGACCGTTTCGGCGGCGGCTTCAGCATCGACCGTTGCGGATGCATCGTTGGCTGCTTCTTTGAGCATTTTCTTGTAGTAGGCTTCGGCATCGGCTTTGAGGCGGACGACGTTAGCGCGTTTGTTTTCCATCTTTTCGATTCGAGCACGCCACTGGCCGAGTTTATTGGCGTCTTCTTTCAGTTTCTTTTCAGCGTCTGCGATTGTGAGGGCTGCTTTTTCCGCAAGGTGCTTGTTGTTTTCGATGGCTTCCGTGGCTTTGCCAATCAGAACACGGGTTTCCGTCCGAACAGCTTGAAAGAGTCCTTTGAACATGTGATTTTCTCCTTTTCTCTAGTTGATGTTGGTGACTTTGACAGTATATGCTTTACCGTCTACTATGTGATAAATGGAATATTCGACAATTTCTGGATTCTTGACTTCTGGAGACAAACGATCAATATCAAATCGTAGGACGGTCTTCACCCAGTCTTTCCAACGGTTGTAATCCGTCTGTGACGGGTAGACACTTTTCATTTTGCTCCAGTGGACCGTCGACAGATAGTGAGCGTACGCGGCAAGGCGCTTGACCGTATCCGCTGTCTGCTTCGTCAGACTGCACCCGCCTTCCTGGTAGTGATCGTGCTCTGTCCAACGAGTCTTGATGTAGAAACGATAGGTGCCGTTTTCGAGAGCAGGTGCGAGGGGATAGAGTTGTCCGTAGGACGTTGTGAACGCCGCGAGGGAAATATCAGTTAAACTTGCCATGTTTCTTTTGTTCCTTTTCCATCCGTTCATACTCTTTCTCAACCAGCTCCAGCTCGTCTGTCAGAGAAGGATCGTCTGCTCCTTCACTACAGAGCAGAATCATTGCCACAAACAGTAGCAGTATAAACGTTCTCATCTGGTTTCCTTGTGTGGTTATGACTGTGATGGAGTGGCCGCGACCGGTTTCTTGTGGAAGACCGCCATGTCCTGGACTTCAACGTCGTCACCGTAGAGGGGTTTTGCTCCTTCCGTGTCCATCTGTGCCCACTTTGTAGACGAGTCGAAGACTGTCTCACCGTTTTTGAAGAAGCGGGGCACAGGGCCTGCCGGACGTGTCCCCTGCGGGAGGTCGACTTTGAACTCATCAAAGTTCCGAATGTCGATGGCGACTTTTCCCTGGTCGTCGCGCTGGGTCATGACTTGGATGTGATGTAGGAGAGAGATAATGGCGAGAGCCGTATCTGGTGTCGCTTCAATGTGTAGATTTATATCGGCCATTTGGACTCCGTTTTTGGTTATAAGGTTATAGGTGGATTTGCTGACGGGTTTTGGTTGCGCAGGTGCGACGCCTGTTGGTAACGGGAACGATCTTTTCTCGCCAACGAGTACGTGGTCTTCAGGTAGATTCAGATAGCATTGCCCGACGAGAGTCAGATATTCGGAGAACGTCATGCCGGGATGCAGACGTGCACGGATTTTCTCGTTCGAGAATGTTGTCGCCATGAACTCGACAAAAAAGTCCATGAACTCGTTGTAGTGAGGAATCTTGTCGACATCCTTACCTTTGTAGAGACGACCTTCAGCCTCTGCTTTGAGCTTAGTCATCTCTGCGCGTAGATACCAGTCGGCTTTGTTGAGATCGCGTAGCGTGGAATCGAACTCGTTCAGATCGTCGTAGACTTTCTTCCCGTGTCGCCAGCAGTACTTGAAGACGTTGCCGATATTAAACGAGAAGAATGACGAGATTTCCGTACATTCAATCCCGTTTGTTGCATCCGTGTAATGAGACGGATGCTGGACGAGTTTGTCTTCTTGTTGTTTTGACTCAGTCATGTAAACTCCTTCTTGATTGTGGATACCTTGGGAATTTTCATTGCATGTCGTTTGGATGTAAGCTGTTACATTACTTAATAAAGCAGTGAATAGGGATCCGAATGAGGTAGAAGATTGTCGTGAATATAAACGAATATCCATAGACATTCTCGACTAGATATTCATTGTACGTTTGGTATTTATACCGTTTAATGTACTTGCTTTTGGTAGGTTCATCGAATTCGCTGAAGACTATCTTGATAACATCGTTCGTGTGTTTGTTGACGGATTTCTCGTCTTCAAGCCACGATTCGTACTCCTTTTCCGTCTTGGAAAACTTGAGGCATATGTACGTGCAGATAAACGGTCCTAGCAGAAATACAAGATTGGCTATAGTGAGTGAAAATCGAACACCTCCACAACACACGACAATAAACTCGATAATGAGAATAGCCCAGAAAACATTCACTATGCTGTTACTCATTCTGTAGTCTCCCAGTACCTTTTTGTTTATCTTGTGGAATAAGAAGCAGAGGATATCCGTAGTTGCGTATATAAACACTGTAGCTTCGAAGATCAAGAGGACGGAAGCCACGACCCATTTGAATATCGTCATACTCATAATTCTCCTTTTACACACAACATTTAATCTGGTAGCCGTAGAGTAGTACTGCATGTGCGACACAGAAGACAAGGGTCATGACCGCGCTTTCTGCGCTGTATACACGCACGCAGTGAATCTGATAGTCTTTTTCCGTATACTTTGTAGACACGGGTATCTCTTCCTTTCTCGCACAAGACTCCTCGTAAATCTCCTCCAGGATCTTGTTTTGTTCTTCTATGTCGTGAATCTCGTCCTCGTGCGATTTCGTATAGTCGTCATAGCTAGACATGGAACCGCCGATATAGATGGACGTAGATATGATTATCATTCCGAAAATCATTGTCAGAATGATGAGCATAAATGACAGTGTTGGGTTCATCCCCTTGTGATCCACACAACAGCTTACAACAAACGTGGCAAGACCGCTTGCGATGGCTGTTTTTATTCCTGGTGTTCGTCTTGCGTAGAACGACTTCTTCCACGAATCCCAGCGTGCGAATTTGCTGTTGCCCGTATCAACATAAGCGAAATTGCAGAAGCTGAAAATCATCAGAACGTCCAATGTAAACCAAAGTATCCAAAATGACAAAGACATAAGTGCTTCTCCTTTATCGTTGTAGATTAACGTGACATGAAATTGATGTAAAAACTGAACTACAGTTTTTGTGTGTTCCTCCCGAATATTCAATCTGACAGTTAGCTGTAGACCGGTTGCTGCCAAGGATAGTGTAATTGTGTATCTTGAACGATACTCGCTTAAATCCTCCGCGTAAGCGCAGTTGTTTCAATCCTGCCTCGCTAAATGTTTCTAAAGGAATTTCAATACTCTCATCGATGAGAATATCTGCTAAAGATACGTCACTGGCTTTGATATTTACAGTAGTATAAGTGTCGTGGTTATCTTCTTCGATATACTTTCTTATGGCGGATGCGAGTGTGTTGATAAACTTACTCTTTTTCTTATCCTTGTTTATGCGTATGGTATATGTTCCAAAGCGTCCGACAACTTCGAATTCACCATCATCGTTATTTGCATCCTGAATATGAGGGATAGCTCCGTGTTCTTCCAAATAAGCTTTCTCTTCTGCCGCACTCCTGAATGGACAACCCATATAACCTCCTTATAATGCATGTTACGTGAATTTGTAATTATCGTCTATCGGTTAAGAGTCAGTGTGGCTCAACGACACTTTTGAGATTAAGATTACAGGTGGGAATAACTGTTCCCTTTAGGTCTTCTGTAAGCCGGTATACAATTTCATCCGCCGTGTTGAACCATCGACCCGACACGTCTATATAGACATTTATTATAATAATCGTGTGGTCGTCTTTATCGGGGACTGGATAAGTCGCGGCCATATCGACATTCCTAAGCGGTTCTGGCAATACGCTACCTTGGAGGGCATGATTGATTTTCTGTAACAGAACGAATTTGAGTTCTTTCTTGTCGTCGTCTGTAACAGGCTGGTTACAGGCAATACGAAAGCGTGTAATGATGCCATTGCATTTCTTATGACGGGCTTGTTCAATGTTCTGAACGAGTGTTTCCAAATAGGGTTGAAGGATGTCTTCTGGGATTTCCATGGTAATGTCTCCTTAAAGTAAAGTTAACGAATGTTTAGAAGGACGTTCTACACTATTGTAATATATGCGGGAAACCGTGAAGAAATAAAAAATAAAAAATTCGCGCCAGGCGGAGCTTGCATTGCAAGTGCACCTGGCGACTATCGTTACACTTCAGTGACAATGTCATTAATGAAGTGTATCTTGATTGATGATGCGTCAACCTCCAACGGATCGACGGTACCGAACAACTGGTGAGCTAAATCACCATCCAGTTGCTCTTTGGTCGGATTTTCCGTCGCCGGCAAATTTCCATTGACGTCTTTACCATAAACGTCGAACGGAAGCGTTTTTTCAGTACCATCGATCAACTTCAATTCAACTACTACATGTTTTCCGTAGTGTTTCATGATTGTTTCCTTCTTGGCTATTAGGCTTTAGGGACGTAGTGTAAACTTTTGTCTACATGCTACACTTTAGGCATATATACGTGAAAATTATGAATCGCTAGAGGGAGGTGTGTAACCTCCCTCTAGTCTACTATCATGAATTATCACAAGTCGGATCGCCAACACCGTGGTAATCTTTTGGAAGAATTCCCACAACGTCCATAAACTCGCGGACGACCCCATATGACAATTGACTATAGGGGTCCCCTAGATTAGTACTGATATCGTACTGGTAACCGAATCGACGCAGACGTGAAGCGTATATCTCAATGACATTTGCTGTGCGTCGTGCTATGTCGCTGTTCGCTTCAACTCCATCTTTCTCCAAAACTCGTAGAAATGAATTTGCTGGATTCTGAAGTAACAACCGTCCGAGACAGACTTCGTACTGCCACGGCTTTATAGTCGTGAAATTGACACCATTAAAGATGTTGGATTCGGGTGCGCACAACCCATAGTGGAGAATAGCAAGAACTCGCTTGGCCTTCTCTATATTCTCTGTTTGGCCGCTTGCTTCAGAACCTAATGTGAAGATACGACAAAAGACTTTTGGCGGTAGATACTGTGCTAGATCGTCGATCGTATTGTTGATGACGATTGGGACCCCATTGACCAGGATAGTGATTTCTTTGTGGTTGTGCATGTCTGATTTCTCCTTGTGTTGCTAGATTGAAGTATAATGGCATTATTAGTGTCACAAATGCAATATCTACATAAAGAGATTCTGTTTAATGGCGGCGTCAAAGAAAAATAAAAAAGAGACTCCATACAGTCTCTCTAGTCCAGTACCTGCGCGCTAACTAGTCTACGCGTGACTCCTACCGATACCACCGTTATCGGCTACGGGAAGGTGAGTTGGTTCAACCATCAGCACCAGCGGCAGAAGCCGGGTACGCTGACAATCTTGCCATCCTGTCTCACACATTCCTTGGAGTTGGTGTCCGGAGACACAACGTCTGTACGCTGTGCCTTCTGGGCCACGACCATGGATGTGATGTACAGGACCCCATCCTCCGGCGCGGGAAGACCCTCAACCGCACCGAACGTAACGTTGGACACGAGGTCCTCGTCACGCTCAGACGATTGGGAGTTGCAACGCGCCACTGAACCCGACGCCGGGATAATGGTCCCGTCATTCAGGCGCAGCTCGTGAGGAGTCAGATTTATCAGTTTCTTCATAAAGGTATCTCCTATATGAAACTACCGAAAGGTCCATTCGGGATACAGTCGGCCCCCTGTATGGAGAGCTGTATCTGAACCATTTACACTTTAGGAATATATACTTCGACGAAGTCGATTGACACGAATAGAACAAAAAAGAAAAGACAGATACACATGTGTGATTCTATCTTTTCTAATGACTGTTCCGGTACACCCTTAAGTACCCGTAGGAGTCACCTTACCCAGCTTCCTCCACATGGGCTGCATGTGGTCGTATCCTTGAATTGGAGGATTTACGGGGATTAGCCTACCTCAGTCCTCTGCCCCGGCTGGGTCTTTCGCCGTTAGCATCGAGTGGGCATCCCTGCTAGCCCTGCAGGTGGCGCGATCAGGACCGGTTCCATCTTTCCATTGAGGATGTCATATCCTCAAAGAAGACTTCGCCGCCGCACACGTTGCCAAAGCGTGAGCGAAATTTATTGGCACGGGTAATGCGCCAATAGCATGTGCTGACCCACATGCCATCTCGAATTTCCGAGCTACCGCCAAGGCAGACGCTCCAGTGATTCGAGATGCGAATGATACTACGCCCGTCTTCACGAACGTAGTACCACGAGTGCGGAGACTTGTGGTTCCGCACATAAAAGTAATTCCCCAAACGTACGCGCTCGGGGAAGTTGTTAATTACCCGACACCAGGCCGCCGGGATAGCCTTCCAAAGGGCTTCGCTCCCTTGGAAATAATTCGAAGCGTCGAATGTACGCATCGTAGCTAGCACGACTTTATAGTCCTGGCACCGGACTGTTAAAGGTTAATAATCTGATTACACATAGGAGATATATACATGAAAATTATAAATTAATAAAAGAAAAAGTAGCAGGTACATTCAGGTACCTGCTACTCCTCCGATTATAATTCGGCTAGATCCATTTTGTCTATGTGTTTGTGTCTGATTAACCAGACTAAGAAGATGTTGTCAATCCAACTTAGTATTATGATTAACCAACAGCACATCCACATACTTGCTGGTATGATTAGGCACAGAGCCGCGCCTATGAAGCACCCAGCATATGTAGCTTGTTGCTTCATTTGATCCAGCATCCGTCGTTCTTTCTTCGAATAGATTATATTCGGTACCTGACGCCAAATGCTGAATACAAGTTCACCGAACGTACACGTGATAATCGGTACGATTAATACATACACGGATGGTGATACTACTTGTAATCCAAGCAGAATAGCTATGGTGCTGTGCGCCAGTCCATCGATTGTCAGCAGCAGCTTCAGGTTCTTCACTAGGAATTTCCTAAAGCGTTGTGAATTTGTGAACGCAGCATTAGACGCCCACGTGATCGCGTTGTAAAGCATTGTGTTGCCAGCGATTGCGTGCACAGCAGCCGCCCCTTGGACAAATTTCGTAAAGGCGGGTGCTTGCACACCCCATACGATACATGTTAAGAACATTTCCAAAATGTAGGGATCTTTAAACCAACGACGATAGTTCTCTAGCATTTCTTTCATTTTTGACTCCTTTGTGGTTTTAGGGTTAAACTTCAGGGAAACGCACCGCTGAAATTTATATACGAAAATCCTTCAACGACAAATTGAACCTAAAAGGAGCCTGAGTTTGGTCATGGTATGCTAGTGCTTGTTTTCCTTATATTCTCTTATTTTTAGCATGGAAGATCACCACAAAATGACTACTTTATCTACCTCGTTTGAACAGCTAAAAGAGATCGCTACTTTAGAGGAATTGACGTCTCTTTCTGAGCAGTATACCATCGATTCGGCGTTTGAATCTCTTTGCGAAAGATGCGATATTCTTGATGAGAATATCGAGAATCTGCAGGCTCTTCGTGAGATTGTCGAGAAAGGAGCTGTTAGTCCCGCATTGGAAGCTTTTTGCGGAGAGAATTTCAAGAAGACATTTGGGGTGGATGATATCAGTCTCGAGAGTTTAACCATCGCTGGAGTAGCTCTAGTCATCTGGTGCATTCTGGCGATCGTTGCTATCATCGAGTTCTTCATGATGGTCTGGAGTATGATCTTCGGTGGAAAAGGCGGTGGTGGCGGGAGAGGTACCGTAACCGTCACACTTAAACGAACGGCCAAATCAATTTTAGCCGAAACACTTAAGAAGTATGAAGATGATATTGTGAAGTATATTAAAGCAGGACACATACCAACGGATGCTGAAATTGACCAGGCACTGAGTGTTCAAAGTGGAACAGAGGTAGAAGGGGTTGTCATTCCACAAGATATCATCAATGATGCAAATAAACGTATCATGGATGCTCGTGAGCGTATCAAACGAGTAGCAAACGAAACGCAAGATAAAGCTAATTCTAACATAGCACGAGAGATCGGAAAAGAGATTCGGGCGTCGGTACAAGACTCATATAAGACGTTGGCGCGTTTGCCTGTACGAGTTCACGGAGATGGAATAGAATCCGCAAATACAGATCATACAGGTGATATTGATCTGGTCCAAGATTCGGCTGGAGATATAAGCGTTGTTTCCCCACGTGTAATACGACGCTGGATTAAGAAAATAACCGACTTCGTTGGATCTGGAATAAGTTCAAACATAGTGGAGGTGACACGAGATCTTATATCTTTAAAGAGTACTGTGGCCACTTGTATTGAGAATCTAGGAAAAGCGGAAGAATACATCAACAATGGAACATACAACGTTCCTCCGATTGATAACATCAATGAGTTCTGGAGAAATAAAGACCGACGGACGGAATACTTCAAGAATGTGCCGTCAACGATGGCTAACCTCCTTCTCGAAAGTGTAAATCTAGCAGTCATAGACACCGAAAGCAATAGACAATTCGTTCATTCGAAGGAATCTATCTTAACTCTCTATGAAAAGAATAGAAGTTTCTACGTGAAACTTTTTGACGATCTACGTAATGGGTTCCGTGTTGATAATCTCTTTTCTGAAATCGCAGAGGAAACTAGTAAAAAGATTATGGCCGCTCTACAGCCAGCGGCGGATATACGTAACGCTGAAAATAAGGCCGATGAGCTCATAAAACGTATGCGTAGTGTTCTGGCCTCTACAGAGAATATTTGGAGTGATGCGCTAGGCGACACATCGTGGACGTTTGATGCGGAGATGACAGAACTCCGAAGTACAAATGAACGAACCAAGGGAACCTTAGATAATATTCATAATGAGTTTAAGACATTAGCGGACAGACTACAGGCGTCGTCTGACAAAATGCGGCAGAATTATCCTAAAAACCCGGGTGGATTTCGGAAGATTTGTGAGATTGTCATGACTGAATTGGGAAACACCGCTACGGAGTCCAGAGAACACATTACCACTATTCTCGGATTCCTTTCCGGTTATCTACGTGTTGCTGATAATGTAACAAAGTCTTACACCGAAGCCATGAATACAGCGTTGAATGCCTTGATACAAGGATCAAAATCAACCGAGGACAAGTACATTCGTCTTATTCTAACAACTATAGCCGCATCGGCACCGGTGCCGCAGCATTCATAATTCAATTAGAGGAATAGTCTACCATGAACAACGCTCTTGACATCGCGCTGACTAGAATCATGTTCACGATTCCGAAAGACGTTTTGGAACTAGCGTTTCAAAATAAAAAGGATCCGTCAGAAGCGGAGTTCACTTTGGAAGAACTGATTCTACAAAAAGTCATCCAGGCTCGTGTCTACAAAGATACGAACATTTATGGTGGCAAGTTGAAAAAGATTCTTCTTAAACCGGAATGGATTACCCGTTTGAATTACACGATGGCGGATGCCCATCTACAAACGGGTCCATATTCCATCTATCGCATTCCTCCGGAAGCACGGGAGAATCTTCCCCTCGTGGAAGTTCATTCGGTTACGTATCGTGGCAGTTCATCTGGGTTCTTTCCTGGAGGAGCTGTCTACGATTACGGTATGACGGCGCTCGACCTAGCGGCCGACGTACTCGATTCTCACACCTTGAGGACCTCCATTCAACGGCCATGTGTAACACTTTTATCAGGTGATTTGGTGAAACTTCATCCATCTCAGCAAAATCTGCAGATATGGTTGTTGTCTTGCCGAATCGCGTATGATTCAGAGTTTACGAACATCAACACGTCGGCAATGGACACGTTTGCAGACCTCTGTGTCGTGGCCGTGAAATCGTATATCTACAACACACTTTATGTCCCTGTCGACCGAGCGTATGTAGAAGCGGGTTTTGAAATCGGATCCATTAAATCCATTATTGATAGCTACAGCGATAGCGAACAACGATATCGTGAACTATTAGATCAGTTTGCCGGTAGTGCCCAACTGGATCCGGAACGGGTGTTGGAACTGGCACCGTTGATCATGCCCGTTTAGTTGAAATAGATGAAATGAGTATGGGTTACCCTTCCTCCCTTCAAATGGGGGGGGGGGGTA
>Ga0247609_10001792_pt1 | contig 24300 bp, 12 predicted proteins | sample 172DNAGHGlowgp2_FD_193487 | JGI IMG/M metagenome (GOLD analysis project Ga0247609, IMG submission 193487) | Sheep rumen microbial communities from Palmerston North, Manawatu-Wanganui, New Zealand - 1728 DNA GHGlow gp2 | ecosystem: Host-associated > Mammals > Digestive system > Stomach > Rumen ...
AGTTCCATCCGATGCCGGGCTCGTTCCCGAATACCGTTGCATCGCAGGTCTCGACGCCGAAGTCGTGCGCAACACCTAAGTAGGTGCCTACATCCATGTTGCTTCCGCTTTGCCATCCTCGTGAAGAGGGCAGAATTTGGCTGTTGCAGGGCGAGTCGCCGGTGCCGCCGTATTTCATCAGGTCGGCTTTCTGGCCGTTGGGACAGGTAATGTTGAAGTATAAATCCCCGATCCAAGAGTGCTCGATGTTCAGCCGCACGTAGTAGATGTCTTCCACGCTTTGTATGGTCGCACCATCGGCATACGCCGTGAAGGTGAGCGGTGACCGGTACGAGCATCCGTGCGGTTCGCAATAAATACCGTCGGGCAGGAAGATCGTTTCTGACATTGACAGGGTGGTTTCGCCCTGTCCGAGGTGGATGTTGTCGTCGTTTTCATATCCCACTGAAATCGTGTAGGAGCCGCCCGCGCACATCTCGGGAATGTTTATCGACAAAATCGGGTTGTCCAAAGCCACAATGTAACTGCTCGCGGTGCCGGAGCAACCATACGAGTCGGTCACTGTCACTGAATAGGTCCCGGCAGTGTCCACCTGGATTGTCTGCGTGGTGGCGCCGGTGCTCCACAGGTAAGAGGCCGCGCTGTCAACGGAAAGTGTTGTCGCGCTGCTCTGACACAGTACGTTAGCGCCAGAGATGCTGACGACAGGGGACGGGGTGACGATTAATGTCAGTACCTCAACGGAATCCCCGCCTGACAGATTGGTCATGATGTGCTGATATTCGCCTGATTGCGTGAGCGTGTCACCGTACCATACATATTGGTCGCAGGCTGAGGCGCTTAGCGGGATTGTGTCCGAATGGACCACCTGCACCCATATCGAATCTGTAGATGAACAGTCTGTGATCGGTGCGAAAATGACATCGTCGATGCCGAAATCGTTGCCATTCAGCATCGTGTTCTGGTTGAGGATGGTGATGTTCGCCTGTGTGTTCTCGCCGCTGTTCCATATTTCATAGAACTGCGCCCACGTGTTCAAGCTCGAAGGCGATTGGAACACATCTCCGATTTGAACACCGTTGATGCTGAACTGAAGCTTGGCCAAAGCCGTATAAGACGTGGAGGCGGGCGACACGGTGCATACCCATACCGAGAAGGCGTAGTTGGTGTGGGGCTGAACAGGAACTGCTTGTTGCCATATATTGGTGTTGGGTGTCCCGGCCCCGTTTACAACCATAAATTGTCCCGTCCCTGTCGTGTGATCATGTTCGCCGACAAAGCCGGAGTGATAGTTGTTTGCGTTTGCCCCTACGCAATAATTTCCTTCTGGGAAAAGATTGCTACTATAGGTATACGCACTGGTGAAGGAGGAGTTCCCCTGTTCGAAATCACCGTTCGTCACCACCGTGCTGTTGGCAATCATCGTGTTGTTGTTTCCAGTTATGTAATAGTAAGCGGAGGTCTGCGGACTCACCGTCAGAGAGCCACCATCGCCCAAAATGTTGCCGTCGGCGTCTGTCCAAGTCAAAATGTCGCTACCGTCAGCCCACAATGTCAAGGATTCACCCAGTTGGATGGTGGTGTCGGAAGAGTGTGTGAGCTCTGGCAAGGGAATGCTGTTCACCGTCATTATCACCACGCTGTCCGCCCCCATGGAGGTCGTCAACGAGTCGATGTGCGTACCGGCTGTGGTGAATGTCACCTCTCCCCACACGAAGGGAAATTCATTTTCACAAATAGACGTGTCCAATTGCGTCAGCACGCTGTAATAGATCGTCAGGTGCAGCGTGTCAACTTGCAGACAACCATTTGCATCCAAACGAGAATTCGTATAAACTCCTGTTTGTGAATAAGATGTGCCGTTCCATGTATAACTGTCAAACGCAACAATCGTATCGCTCTGATGCTGCGGATAGTTCACTGACAGCTGCAGGGTCACGACGGAGTCACAGCCGTTTGGATTGGGGACAGTAGCTGTGTAGGAGCCGGCCTCCTCCAAAGAGAGCCCGTGCCAAAGGAGGGGCAGATCGTTGGAGCACACCGTTGCCGCCATGTCGAAGAGGTTCTGAGCGACCGTCACCTGGAAGGTGTCGGTGGCGGTGCAGCCGTTGCTGTCCGCGATAGTGTAGGTCATCTGATACAGACTTACACCCACCTCAAAGAAGAGAGTGTCACTGGACATGTTAGCGCCGCTGTAGATACCGCCTGCCGGAAAGCCCTGCAGAATGCTCATGGTGTCGGAGAGACAGAAAAAACCGTCGGGCTGCGACACTTCAGGAACAAAATTGGTGACCACGACCACAGCGGTATCAACGTTACCCAAAGCATCCGTCACCGTCACCATGTAGGTGCCTGCACTGAGACTGAAGGCGGTGTCGGTGGTCTGCGCGGCCGGATCGTCCCACTGGTAGGAGTAAGGGGGCACGCCGCCGGTGACCTCAACCACCGCAATGGCGTTGCCGGTATTCTCCGCAGGAGGCACGCAGTCGGCGTTGCACAAACCGTAGGTGGGTGTCGCAGGCACGGACTGCCAGGCTGCGCCGTCAGGAATGCGGCGGAAAGAGAGACCGCTGTAGTCGGCGGGGTTCAACGCGGTGATATGATTTTTCCGTTCGGTTGAAATACTGTCGTACGAGGCGAGTTCACCTGTGAATCCACAATCGGTGACTGACGGCACGCAAGGTGAGCACGACGCGCAGGAATTGGTGATACTGTTCCAACTAATGGCATCCTGCGGTACTCCGTTGGCATCGTAGAAGGCGAACCAGCCGCCGAGGTTGGGGAAATACAATCGTGATCCTCCGCCGAAGCAGTATCGGTCGTTTACTACCACTTCGACCACATTGCCGCCGTTTTGGACCAAAAGGTTGGCGGGTACGGGTGGCGCGTTGACTCCGCGGACCAGACAAAAACCTTGCGGGGGGATAATTGTCCCTTGCGGGAGCACGAAACCGCCACCGTATTGCTGTCCGCTGAGTTCGGAGTGGTTGCCCAGGAAATAGCAGGAAATATCCACCGAATCACATTTGTGTGGGTTGTAAAGCTCTATCCATTCCCCGTCTCTGTTTGAGCCGCCACCTGCTATGGATCCATCATGTTCCAGTGGTGCAAGCATCACCTCGTTGATCATGATGGTCGGGCCGTTGTAGAAACAGTTCCGGCCCTCGCAGTCTGTGTTGACGGTACCCGAGGCCGCGATGGACATGTCCGGATAGACCAGCACCGTCTGCATCACCATGGTGTCGCAACCATCCATTGCAGGTGCCCACCAGACGAAGGAAGAGCTGTCGGGGATGTCCGCCGCCAAAACGGTATCCGCTCCTGTGAAGTCGTATGGCAACCACGCGCGCATAACACGCAGCGTATCCCACCTGACGGGAGTCGGGGTCACTGTCAGCTGCAACACCTCCACGCTGTCGCAGCCCGTCGCGTTCGTGACCGTGTGCGTGTATTCGCCCGACTGCGTGAGCGTGTCGCCGTACCAGAGGTAGCTGTCGCAGGCCGTGGCAGTGAGGTGGACCGTGTCGGCGTGCATCGTGACAGGCACCGAAACGGTGTTGTTGGTGGTGTCGCACTCAGGCTGCAGGCCGCCGTTCTGGGCGATGCCGACGTTGTTGCCGTTCACCGCGACCACAAGGCTGTCGAGGCTTGGGAAACCGCACAGCACACTCACCGGCAACCGGATCTCGCCTTGCGCGCAGCTATCGGCCGGCAGGTTGCCGTTCATCGTCACCGTGCAGACCGTGTCGCCGCCGTAAGTGTTGGCGAAGACGGTGACAGGATAGGGTGCAACCAACACATTGTCCCCGACATTACAACACGACAACGATAATGTCACCGTACCGTTTTGCACAGCAATATTCGCTGCCGAGACCAAAATGTCTGCAGCGGCATTGAACAAATCGCCTTGAGAATCAATATACGGCATCTGGCGCAAGAAACTGTTGAAAGGCTTTTTCCCATTGGGGAATGTTGTGGAAACATCAAAGTGGAGTTGGGGCACTGTCATGTCTTCATTGATGTTGACCGAATTATAAGCCCACTGGTTCCAAACCTTTCTGGCCGAACTCCACGCTCCGGGTATCTGGCTACCATACACCGATACCCAGCCGTTTGCATTGCTGCCTGTGAACCAATCGCCGTATGCTCTTGTTACAACAATCTCCGCATGACCATCCGCATTGACATCCGCCACCACAGGATATTCCGTCACTGTACCCGAATAGGCTGTGATAGGTTCACTGAGATTATCCAACGTTATTCCATCTACGATATACAATTGGTGTGTTCCCCTATAAACAATCTCGTTCCTTCCATCTTGATTGAAGTCAAACACTGTAAAGCCCGAAGTTTCCCCAAAAGGAGCGTGATTGTGCATCAAACTCATGGATGATGTTGTCGTGTCATACGTATAGGCCAACATGCCTATATTTGTGACAGCAAAAATGATTTCCGGGAAACCATCCCCGTCAAGGTCTCCTGAATACGGAATAGATGCTCCCCACTCGCCATTCACCGTCAATGGACTATGGGCTATCAGCTGTGATGTTTGGCCATCCCACACATATACATCCAACGTGTGAGAAGACGTGTAATTATTCAACGAATGGGTAATACCGATTACACAGATATCAAAATCGCCATCATTGTCAAAGTCCACAATGAAGGTTTCACCATCTTTGTTTACTATACTGTCCGGGAGTGACGCCTGACGTAAAATCGACCAACTGTTTCCTGTTGTCCCTGACGAATTGGTTATCTGCATCTTATACACAGCATTCCCAGCACAAAGTTCAGAAGAACCGTCGCTATCCACATCTCCCAAGGCATACATGTAATAGGCGGGATGGTAAGAATCAACGCTATGAGGGGCACCGAAGCCCATACCTGTCTCCAACAAAGTGCCCTCTAACAGCAGTGCCCCTGTTTGCGCATTGTAAATGTATTTTCCGCAAACAATCTCCGCCTCCCCGTCGTTGTTGACATCTGCCGCTGACAGCAAGTAATTATTGTCCACGGTGTTCGCACTGGTCCAGCGAATTCCTCCGTTGTAATTGTAGCAATACAGTTTCATGTCACTCCCTAACAAGAACAATTCGGATTTACCATCATGGTCCACATCAGCGATGGTTATCATTTGTCCAGCATTTCTGTACTGAACTGTGGAAATATCATATTTCAGCGCACCCGTTTGTCCATCCACCACATGGAAACCCGTGGAATACCAAGGAGCTCTATAGGTATAGGTACAGGCGATTATTTCAGGCAAGCCGTCCCCGTCCATGTCAGCCACCATGGGGGTGGACATGCTGTTGACATTCGGGTACTTGAACAGTTCCTCCATTTCAAAGGCGTTGGAGTCGGGCGGGAATACGCAGTCCACATCCTGAACATTGTCGGGGAGCGAACACGTAATCACCGTCAGCTGCAACACCTCCACGCTGTCGCAGCCTGCCGCGTTCGTGATCGTGTGCGTGTATTCGCCCGACTGCGTGAGCGTGTCGCCGTACCAAAGGTAGCTGTCACAGGCTGTGGCAGTGAGGTGGACCGTGTCGGCGTGCATCGTGACAGGCACCGAAACGGTGTTGTTGGTGGTGTCGCACTCGGGCTGCAGGCCGCCGTTCTGGGCGATGCCGACGTTGTTGCCGTTCACCGCGACCACAAGGCTGTCGAGGCTTGGGAAACCGCAAAGCACACTCACCGGCAGCCGGATTTCGCCCTGCGTGCAGCTGTCGACCGGCAAGTTGCCGTTTATCGTCACCGTGCAGACCGTGTCGCCGCCGTAGGCGTTGGCGAAGACGGTAATCGGGTACGGCGCGTTAAGAGTGTTGTCTCCGCTGTTGCAATAGGAGAAGGTGAGGACAAGGCTGTCGCCTACCATCTGCGAGGACGCAGATGGCCCCACAGCGACATCGGGCACAGCGTAGAACGGCCGCCCGTACTGGTCGATGGTGGTGGCCTGCTGCAGGAAGTTGTTGAACGGCCTCCGCACCACGCCCTCGGGGTCGGTGAACTCCGTGGCGTTGTTGAAGAGGTACTGCGGGATGGTCAGGTCCTCGTTCACATTGGTAACGTTGTACATGTACTGGTTCCACACCTTGCGGGCGGGTGCCCAGGGTTCACCCGAAGATTTGAAAATGTAAAGATGACCATAATGCGATGAAGATACACAACTACTGCCAATGATTATTTCCGCCGCACCATCCAAATCAACATCACACACAATAGGATATTCAAGCGCAGTACCACTTCCACAAGCATACACAGCCAAATCATACGGAGATGTCACAGCCATGCCCGTTTGATGATCATGCATACTGCCATTGATAATTCTCAAATGATTCTCATCCCTGTACACAAGTTCAGAATACCCGTCTTGATTAAAATCAAACAATGTCAGGCTCGTAGCACCTGAAAAATCAGAATGGGAAGTTGTCCAAAGCACGTCCATTTCTTCTGCTTGAGTTTGAGAATCATACTTTAGTGCGTATATGGTTTCGTTATTGCCCGGTTGATGATTGTCATACGTGCCAACTATGAAACATATTTCGGGGAAACCATCATTGTTGAGGTCTCCGATTTGCGGCATTCCAAACTTTCTGGCATTGTCTATACGTTTAGAACAAATAATCGACTGTGATGCGACATCCCAAACATAAAGATAGACAACACGATTCGACTGATCCACATTCATCACCAGAACATCCAATTGTCCGTCCAAATTAACGTCAACGAGAAACGTATTTCCATCAGAAAACGGGATGGCTGTACCGTTCTCCAGCGTCATTTCAGCTGCGTCCAAAGTGCGAACAGAGGGCATGTCGTTTAAAGAGGCATCCGTGCGGCTCTGAATATCCACGGCATATACAGTGTTTCCAATGGCCAGTTCCAGATCAAAGTCGCCGTACAAATCCGCCGCAGAGGTTTGATAGGTGCTGTAGTTGGTCGCCCATGTCCGACCGGCATGTCCTTTGTTCCCATTTGCCTTACAAAGCAGGACGCCTGTTGCCGCATCGTAGATTTCCGCGCCGGCGTACATTTCCGTCCACCCATCATGGTTAAAATCCGCGAATGATATAGCTGGCATTTGGGTCTGTTCTGCGTTATAACTGGTAAACGGGTGATCCGACTGCCACAGGAGAGTGCCATTAGCATCGTAAGCGTAGAAATATTTGTTAGAGGTAGAATAGGTGACCAGAATCGTTTTGTACCCGCCCTGTCCATACTGCACTTTTGCCAAGCCCAATTGTCCTTCTTGTTGTGTGTACGGCACATCAAACTGATTCTTAAATGTAGCATCCGAATTGAAGACAAGCACTTTAGAGTTTGTATGCATCACAATTTCCTGCCGGCCGTCATCATCAATATCACCCACCAAAGGGACTGATGCACTCATTGAGGCAATCATCGCCGAAACGATCGGTTCCCCTATTCCCCACTCCGTCCCTTCGGGGAGGAAGGTGCAGTCGGCGGAATCGATGTTGTCGGGAAGTTTTTCAAGGGGGATACTCGTGAGCACCAGTGTTAAAACACTATCGCACCCCCGGGCATTCGTAAGTGTTTGGGTATATGTTCCGGCAGAGCTGTATGCACTGCCGTTGAGCATATAGGGGAAGTTGCTTTCCAACACTGAGGCGTACAGTGTCTCGGCCGTGGAAGGATTGATGGTCAACGTCATGGTAACCACACTGTCGCAGCCGTTGGCAGCGGTAAAGGTTTGCGTATATTCGCCGCTCTCGTAATAGGTGACGCCGTTCCATGTGTAGCTGCCGCAGGCGGTGACCGAGAAGGTGGTGACCACCGGCTCGTTCACCCGCAATCGCAACGTGAGCGTGGAGCTGCACCCGGCCGTGGTGAGCGTACGGCTGCGAACAAGCGTGCCCGGCGTGGAGGTCTGCGCCGCCGTAAGCGTGAACCGGTTGGCCTCATACCCCGCCCCTTGGCACACGGTGTCGTAAATCGTCTGGGATGACCCTGTGCCCACAATAATGGTTTGCTCCGCCGTGGTGCTGCAGCCATAGTCCGTGGTGCCCGTCACCGTGTAGGTGGTGGTCTGCGACGGCGAAACGTTGATATAGGGCTGCGTGCTACCGGTATTCCATTGGTAGGTCAGCGACGTGTCATATACCACCGCTGTGTTGCTGAAACTGCGCACGGCACGGACACGGCAAGAGGTGGTTTTAGGCATATGGCCACAAGAGTCATTACTAAAAGACATTTCCCAAGCATCAGACGCTGAATTTTCAGTACTACACCAATAATAGGGACTTGTTGCCAAATCTGTACCACCTGCATTAATAATTGCATTAACGATAAAAGGTAGCTGCCCGTATAGCATACTAAGCTGTGCATAAGAGGGCAGCACCCACCCGTGAGCGAAATCCACCTTGCCTGCGGCGTAGGTAGTACTGTTGTTCTGATAATTGCGCAAAGTCTGTGTATTGGCATATCCCGCCGTGTCGTTCAGCAGTTGCTGGACGTAGGAAGGATTTTGGTTGGCAAGTCCCGGCACATCGTTAGACGCGCCCCACGCGCAACCCGTGGAGGCGTCATTCAAAGCGACCACCCAGCCGCCGCTGCCGTCCGGGTGCAGGTAATAGACAATGCCCCGGCTGCCGTCCGGCGCGGTATAAACATCGCCTATCTTGTAGCTTTGGGCAGAAGCCGCCAGCGCACAGCATAAAAACACTATTACATATATCTTCCTCATTTTCATATCATTTATCACATCAACGTATTATCCTTTCGATTCACCGCAATTCGTTTCGATTTCCTTGGTTTGTAGGGATGCACGGGGCCGTGAGGGTGTGTCAAAAGTCCAAGAAATGGCATTTTTCAGTTTGTAACTATTTGATAATCAAACATCGATTTTTGCTAAAACTGACTTTTGACACACCCTCACAACGTGCGTGTCCGTAACAACGTGCGAATCCGCAACATTCACATCCGCAACCCCATGGTCGGGATCGTTATCCCATTTATGGGGATTGAGGTCGATGTAACGGGCAATTTCATCGTATTCGCTGGGGTTGCGGACAATACGGTCGTAATAATTGGATTGCCACAACGGGTTATGACGGTTGAATTTTGGAATGGTCAAGTGATTTTCGTCAATCCAATCGTCGATCCGTTTTATGGCAGCCGACTTGAACCCAGCGACGAATGAGGATATGGATTTTGGCTTCCGGTTCAGAGACGCACGGCCGTCCGTCTCTGCAGCTACCCCTGCGTTGTCCGATACAGCATCCAGAAAGACAAGGGCATGTAGATGGTTAGGCATCAAAACAAAGGATCCTAAATACAACTCCTTACGAATTTCGAATGACTTGAAAAACACCTCCTCCACCATCTTGCCCATCTCATTTGGAATCATCTTGCCCTCAACAATTTCCCCAAACAAATTTTCCCTGTTGGACGTGACAATGGTAATGAAATAACATCCCTTGGCTGCATAATCCCAACCTTGCAACCGATTTGATGTTATCCTGTATTTGTTCTTATATCTTTCCGACATAATATGTTTTTTGCATTGTTACATTATCATTTTTCCTCTGGCCGTTCCCGTTTGACGGATCGAATCACCGCGATACGTTTCGATTTCCTCGGTTTGTAGGGATGCACGGGGCATTGTTCCCGTTTGACGAATCGTTTCTCCGCAATACGTTTCGATTTCCCTGGTCTGTAGAGACGCACGGCCGTGCGTCTCTGCGGCCGTGCGTCTCAACAACATGCGTGTCCGTAACGACATGCGCATTTACGACGGACATACCCGCAACATACGCACCCGTAACAACATGCGCATTTACGACGGACACATTCGCAACGTGCGCATCCGCAATTCTGGCCGTCACCGTTTGACGAATCGGATCGCCGTAATACGTTTCGATTTCCACGGGCAGTAGGGATGCACGGGGCCGTAGAGACGCACGGCCGTGCGTCTCTACAACGTGCGTGTTCGTAACAACATGCGCATCCGCAACGTGCACATTCGCAATGTGCACATTCGCAATGTGCGCGTCCGCAACAACATGCGCATCTGCGACATGCGTTTTCGCAACCCCGTGGGTATTGTTGTAATATAACGCCATTTTTTCAAAAAAATCGACCGCCTTCGGCGGTGTTATCTTAAATTGTTTAATTGTTAAATAGTTAACTAAAAAGCCCGCACACTACGCACCCTAGTGTAGTTGTTCTTAAAGGTGTAGCCCACGAGCCCACTGATGCCCACGCCCCCACCGTAGTCCACGTACCACGCGTGGCTCTGTCCATACTCTGTTGACGACCAATACCACCAACCTGAATCCATAGAAAACGGCGTGCCCCCCACTACTTGCAAAGAGGCGTTCAAGGTCACTATCTCACCGAACAGCAACCGCAGCTGTCCGGCGGCGGGCAGGTACCAGCCATTGGCGAAATCCACTGCGTATGCTGCCGGATATTTTGTGGCGTTGCCTGCGTTGCGGATTTTCTGCGTGTTGCTGTAGCCATTCAAATCCGTAATCGCATCACGGGCATTGGTGTAATTCGTCAAGGTTGAGATGTCCGTATATTGGCCGGAAGGGGTCCACTGCACGCTCGTCCCCTGGTCCTGCAGGTGTACCGCCCAGCCGTGCTGTCCCGTATTATCCACATAGAAGACGACGCCCTTGGCCGTTTTGCCCGCCACCGGCCAGGCGGAGGGCTTCACTATGCTGTTGTCGGTGCAGAGGATGTCGCCAATGGCCACCGGAGGGGCTTGCCCGCCCTGCGAGAAGCCGGCGTTCTCGCCCATGGCGTGCACCGTCGTGCTCTGCCCCATGCATATTTCCGCAGGTTGCGCCAGGGTGGTCAGCGTGGGCGTGCCCGTCACCAGCAACTGCAGAATGCGCACGCTGTCGCAGCCTTGGGCGGTGGTGTAGCGGTCGGTAAAGGTGTACCAGCCTGTGCTGTCCTGCCGCGCCAGGTCAAAGCCATAGCGGTGATAATCATTCCCCGTGCAAAGGCTGTCCTGGAAAAAGATATGGTAGGTGGGGGAATGGGACACGCTCAAGGGGATGGTGCCGCTGCCGCAACCGTTGGCCCCCGTCAGCGAGATGGTGGCGGGGTTCGGTGCGTCGTCGGTAAAGTAGAGATTCACGGAGGAGGTTCCCTGCCCGTAGAGAATGTTCACCCCTATGGGCACATTCCAATGGAAGGTGGCCAAGCCTTCGGCGTTCTGCAAGGCGTAGTGGCAGACCTCGTTGCGGCACACGGAAGCCTCGCCCGTGATAATGTTGTCCAAATTGAACGAGGGGTTCACCGTCAGATGCAGGATAGTCACCAGGTCGCAACCGGTGGGCAACGTCGTCACCAAGGTGTCCGAGTAGCTGCCCGTCTGCAGGTTGGTGTAGTGGAAGCCGTGGGCGTTGTAGTTCGTGCCCTGGCAAGCCGCATCGTAAATGTGGTGGTATTTCGGCAACACGGTGAGGTAGAGGGTGGTGGTCACGTTGCCGCCCGTGCAGTTGCCCGTGTTGAAGAAGGTATTGCGAAAGGTATGCGTGCCCGTCTCCCACTGCGGTGGCAGGTTAAAAAAATGCTGGTTGTAACTGTCGCCCTCGCAGATGGTGTCGTAAATCGTGGAACTGGAAGTGGGCAGTCCGCTTTGGGCGGAAAGAGTGCCGCTCAAGGTGAACTGGCAGCCGGTGGCGGAGGTGATGAGACAGTTGGCCGTGGTGGTGCCGTTCACGGTATAGGTGGCAGTCGTAGAGGTGCTGCCGTTGTCCCAAGCGTAACTTTCGAAACCCGTAGGAGCCACGAGGGTCACCTGGCTGCCGTTGCAACCGCTCAAAGCCAGTTTGTTGCTCATGCAGGAGGCGGTGAAGTAGGCATAGCCGAAATGCCCCCAGTAGTCGCAGTCGTAGGTCACGAACTGCAGGCGTATTGGCTGCCCGGCATAGTCGGAGAGGTCGATGCCCACGTTGGTCCACGGCCGCCACCGCACGTTGTACCAGCCGGAGGTGTAGGTCTGGAAGCCTGGGATGTCGCCAGCGGCGGTCACGTCATACTCGGCGCAGGTCTCCACCAGCTGGCCTGCGTCATTCAGCACGCGCACCACAAAGCGCGGTTGGGCGGGCGCGGGATGGCCGGGGTCTTCCAGCACCACCGCGAATTTCAGCAGCAGGATGGCGTAGTCGGGGTTCACGGTAAACTGGTAGGTGATGGCCTCCGCCTGCTTGCCCACCTGCTCGTTGCCGAGCCTCACCACCCGGTTCTCGCCCGGCGGGAGGAACGGCAGCTGGTGGCCGGTGTTGGGGTCGCTGCCCTGCTGGGTAATCACCGTATGCCGTCCGGAGGCGATGCCCGTATATTGGAACGGATTCTCGAACATGCCGTACTGGCAGGTCACATTCGAGCCGTTCAGATTCGTGAAATCCGGGCACTGGGCGGAGAGGAATCCGCAGCAAAGCAACAGCAAAAGGGTTAGCAAATTTTTCATTTCGCAGCACTTAAACAATACGAGCTGCAAAAATAAAAAAAAATGTATTAATATTACAACACGTTAAAAAATCTGTGCCGAAGCACAAGATATTTTTGGCAGGATGTTGAAGATGCCTTCTATAACAAAACTGTCTATAACCATAACTCATGCAAATATTGTACACCCGCCGTCTTTATCACCAACTACGTTTGTCGACTCTACAATTTCCCCAGTTCCGGCACCAGCCGGTCGATGTCGCCCGCTCCGATGGTGAGCAGCACGTCGGGACGGTGTGCTTTCAGGTACGGGACAAGCTCCAATTTCTGCAACACCCTACCGTTCGAATCCTGTACTTTCCGCAAAAGAAATTCGGAGGTGATACCCTCTATCGGCTTTTCCCGGGCCGGATAGATGGGCAGCAGGATGACACGGTCAAGGAGGCCGAGCACTTCCGCAAACTCGTCCGCGAAGTCGCGGGTGCGCGTGTAAAGGTGCGGCTGGAAGACCCCGCAAATCTCTTTGTCGGGATAAATCTCCCTCACCGCCGTGATGAACGAGCGCATCTCGGCGGGATGGTGCGCATAATCATCAATGTAGACAAAGTCAGGACGGCGCACAATGTAGTCGAAACGGCGCTTGACACCCGCGAACGTGCCGATTTTCTGGCGGATACATTCCTCCGGCATCTCGGGAAAAGCCTCAAGAGCAGCGGCAATGGCAGCCGTGGCATTCCATATATTATATTGTCCGTGCGCCGACAATGCCAAATCGTTTATCTCCCCATGCGGCGTGTGCAAACAAAAACGGGTGACTTCCGGTTGGTAATCTATCTGATAAGCATAATAGTCGCAATCCAGGCCTGTGCCGTATGTCTTTCTGTTCAGTTGTGTAATATACTGGGCCACAGCCTCATGCACAAGCACTGTGCGCGAGGTCTGCGAAGCAAACTGCCGGAATGCGTCCCGCAAGTCCTCCACATCGCGGTAGATGTCCATGTGGTCGGCATCCATGGAGGTGATGACGGCCACCTCGGGGTGCAGTGTCAGGAAAGAGCGGTCGAACTCGTCGGCCTCCACCACGGCAGTCTCCGGCCTTGGACTGCACACGTAGTTGTCGTTCAGGTTCTTGGAAATGCCCCCGATGAACGCGGCCAATGGTTGTTCGGGATAGAGCAGATGGGTTACCATCGAGGTCGTGGTGGTCTTGCCATGCGTGCCCGCCACCGCGATAGTCCGCAGCTCGTCCGTGATATGCCCCAGCACTTGCGAACGCTTGTACATTGGGACACTTCTATCAACAAAATATTGATACTCAACAAAATCCTTTGAAACAGCGGGGGTATAAACCACAAAATCCACATCATCGGGAATCTGGGTCACATCCCCCTCGAAATGAATTGCCGCTCCCTTGACTTGTAACATTTCTGTCACAGCCGAAGGGGTCAGGTCGTAGCCGGAGACGCGGTCGCCGTTCTGCAGGAAATATTGCGCCAGCGCACTCATGCCGATGCCGCCGATGCCCAAAAAGTAAATGTGCCTATTTCTCATAAATCAGGAAAACAGTTCTGCGGTTCTTGGCGCGACCCGCCGCCGTGTTGTTGTCGGCAATGGGCTGCGACTCACCATACCCTTTATAACGTAGACGACTGGCATTCACCCCTTTGGAGACCACATAGTCATACACCGACTTGGCACGGTTCTCGGACAGCAACAGATTGTCCTCGTCGCGACCGATATTGTCCGTATGGCCCTGGATTTCCACCTTCACCGTGGGGTTCTCGTTCAGGAACTCGATGAAGAGCGCGAGCAACATCTTCGACTCCTGTGTGAGACTGAAGTCGTTGGTCTCGTAGTAGATGTCACGCAAATCACATACCTTGCCGGGCTCCACAGCCTTCACCTCGGCATCCTTCTCCACGACCTCCTCCGTGATTTCTTCTGGCTTAATAATCTGGGTATCAAAGGAGTATCCTTCTTTTTTAACATTGACAATCAACGGTTGCGGGTCATCTTTCTTCACTTCGGTGGCCACAGCGTAACTGCCTGTGCTCACACTCACGATGCCAGTGGAAACCACATTTGCGTTCGTGTCGCGGATCTCGACCACCGCGTTTTCCAGGTCGCCCTCATCAACCGTCACCTTGCCCTTGACAATGACCATCGTGTGCGGACGGGCCTCTTCGTACAGTTCAAACTGGTAAATATTCCAGTCCTGGTCGCCATAATTGTTGGAGGAGAAGTAACCGGTTTTGCCGTCCAGACTCACGAAGAAATCGACCTCATCGTTTTCGGTATTGATGGGCGAACCAATGTTGACGGGATCCGACCACTGCCGCTTGCTGTCCATCTTGGAGTAGAAGATGTCCTGTCCGCCGAGGCCGTCGTGGCCGTTGGAGGAGAAGTAGAGGGTCTTGCTGTCGGTGTGGAGGAAGGGCGACCGCTCGTTCATTTCAGTGTTGATGGCCGGGCCCATGTTAACGGGGTCGTTCCACGAGCCGTCGCTCCTGCGGGTGGCGTACCAGATGTCGGAACCGCCATAGCCGCCAGGGCGGTCGCTGGCGAAAAAGAGCACTTTGCCGTCGGAGCTAAGCGAGGGCTGCGACTCCCACGTGTCGTTGCGGTTGATTTTGCCGGGCAAGGGTTTGGGAGCGGACCATTCAAAGCCGTCGTATTCGGAGTAGAAAAGGTCGTAGTTGGGATAGTTCCCTCCCTGCAGCTTCACCGTATGCCGCTGCACGAAAATCAGCAGGTCGTTGGTGATGGTGATGGTGGGGCTCCCCTCCCCGTCCGCCTTGTTGAAGGGTTCCGGCAACGCGGCTCCTTCCCCGAACTGCCCGTTTTTCTTCACGCTGCAACTGAAAAACTCCTTCTGCACCTTGCCGCCTTGCCCAAACGGGGAATTGTCGGCCACGTACTTCCTGCGGGTGAAGTAGAACAGATGTCCGTCGGGCGAAAGCGTGCCGAGATACTCGTCCGCAGATGTCGAAATGTTCGGTACTGGGTGCGGGTCGAACGGCACGGGGTGGTTTAGGACATTGTCGTAGAAACGGGCCTTGCGGAGAATCAGCTTCGCCTTCCGAATCTTGTCCACATCAACCTTGCTCGTATCCTTGGAATCCCTGAAAAGATCCGGATTGTCGACAATCACCCCCGCGAACTTCACCGCCTCGGGATAAAGTTCGTTGAAATAGGCGATTTGCGCGGCATAGAGGTTGCAATAGGGCCGGTAATAGGGACATACCTCGAACATCCGGTTGAATGCGGCCAACGCCTTGGTCACGTCCGACTTGTCCTTTTTCCTGGAAATGAACTGGTTATCCTTAAGCGGAAGGTAGTAGCCAAGGGCGTAATAGTAGTTCACCTCCAAATATTCGGGGTGGTCAGCCAATATCTCCTCGTAGAGTTCGTATGCCTCCTCCTTCTTGCCCGACTTATGATAGTCCCGCGCCTTTTTGAACACTTTCTCGCTGTTCTTGTCCATCGTCTGCTTGCACGGATCGTCATCCTGCGCGAAAGTGGCGCAGGAGAGGCCCATGAGGAACAGGAACAGTATGAGTATGATGCGGTTCATTCTGCCAGGTTTCAGGTTTCAGGTTTCAGGTTTCAGGTTTCAAGTTTCAAGTTTCAAGAACACCTGAAACCTGAAACTTGAAACTTGAAACTAATTCTCCTTAATCACGGTTTCGGCCGCCTCGATGATCTTGACGAACTCGTCGGGTTTGAGGGAGGCACCGCCGATGAGGCCGCCGTCAACGTCCGGCTGAGAGAAGAGTTCGAGGGCGTTCTTGGCGTTGCAGCTGCCTCCGTAAAGGATGTAGGTGAAGACGGCGAGTTCGGTGCCGAATTTCTTCTCGATGAGGGAACGGATGAAGGCGAGCATCTCCTGCGCCTGCTCAGGTGTGGCGGTCTCGCCGGTGCCGATGGCCCAGATGGGTTCGTAGGCAATCATCACGCGCTCCAGCTCGTCGGCCGTGAGCGTGCAGATGGTGGACTCGATTTGCTTTTGGACGACCTCGAAATGCTTGCCACTTTTGCGCTCTTCCAACGTCTCGCCGCAGCACATCACCGGCACGATGTCGTTGGTCAGCAGACGATGCATCTTCTTAAGGACGACTTCGTCAGTCTCGCCGAAGTATTTGCGGCGTTCGGAGTGTCCCACAATGCAGAAGTCGACGTTCATGGAGGCCATCATCTCGGCGGAAATCTCGCCGGTGTAAGCGCCGTTTTCGAACTCGCTCACGTTCTGCAGGCCCGCATAAAAGTGGTTCTCGTCGATGTCGGCATGGTCCGTGACCAGTTCGGCATAGATGGCCGGCGGACAGAGCACGACCTCTGTCTGCAACTGATAATCAGCCAGTTGCTCCTCTATTTGGGTAATAAGGTCTTCTGCTTCTTCGAAGTCCTTGTTCATTTTCCAGTTTCCAATAACAATCTTGGGTTTCATCATGATGTTTTTATTTTATTGATATACTTTACGTTATAATTATTTCGATTTATCTCTCAAAAACGGGCAAAGATACATTTTCTGACATTTTCCTTCGCAAAAATAAAGTTGTCAAGAAATCAGTTCTTCAGGCAACGCACCGAATAGCCGTTCATGCCGGGCTCGTCGCCGTATGCGGTCAGCTGGGCACTCTCGCTGAAGAGAAGTCGCACGGTAAGCCCTTTTGCGCCGGGCGTGGAGGTCCAGAAGCCGGCGCTGTTGCCAAAGTCGGCAGGGTTTTGATAAAAGACACCCGCCGGCATCGCCGCGAACCCCGAAACGTTGTTGCGTTCGAGATCCTTTCCGACCGCACAGTCCGCACCGCTGAGCTGCACCGTGTTCCATCCTGTCTGGCTGGCCAGCGACTTGGCGATATTGTCGTGTCCCGTTCCGCACACACAGACGGGCTGCAGTGCCAAGTATCCAACCAGTTGCGACCACTCCGTATCCGAGGGGAGGTGCCATCCGTCAGGACAAGCCCCTTGCAGGGTGCCGTTGAGTGCGTCCAAAACGGTGCTCTTGTTCGACGCCGCCGACCAGTTGTAGAGACAGCCATAGACCGGAGCATTGGCACTGTCGCCAGCAGGATAGTAGAAACAGGGGCTGTCGAGAAGGGCGGAGTCGGAAAGTGTCATCATCCCGCCGTCGGCAAAACGGGTGGCGCGAAGGTTCTCACGCATCCAGCACTGTCCGCCGATCCGGACCGTATGGTAAAGGTTCCCTTCGATATCACTCACCGTGGAAGGGCAGTCGGGCACAACGGCAGCTGGCGCGACAGCGGCAGGCACAACGGCGGCCGCAACAGTTGCAGAGGCTTCCACTGGCTGAGGAGCGACAGGTTGAGGAGCAGCAGGTTGAGGAGCAGCAGGTTGAGGAGCAGCAGGCTGCGTGGCAGAAGCCTGAGGGGCAGCGGGCTGAGGAGCGACTGGTTGTGGGGTAACAGTCTGCGGGACTGCAGATTGCGGGGCAGCAGGTGGCACGAGAGCCGACGGTTGCACCGATGGCACCGGTGTCGTCACGGGTGCCGGAGCAGAGGTCGGTTGCGGGGCAAGAGACGGCTGCGGGGCAGGGGACGGCTGCTGATAAGGTTGCACAGGCGGTGCAGGAGACGTCACTGGCGGTTGGACGGGATACGGTTGCTGGACGGGAGCCGGTTGCTGGAAAGGCTGTACCTGCGGCACCGCAGGCTGGCTGAGCGGTTGCGCCGGAATTGGCAGAGACCGTATTGCCGTAGCGGATTCCCGACTTCGTTCCGGCGTATGCGCGTATGTAACATACCGTCCCTGGAGTCAGTCCGGTGATTACCGTGGTGAAGTAGCCGTCGCCCTCGCCGTCGGAGGTATGTGCGCCCGTGACGGACGGATAGGGTGTGTTGCTCCAGCAGACGCCGCGTTCGACGACCTCCTCGGCGGCACTGCCAGTAACCTGTCCGCAAACGGTGACACTTCCGGGCATCACCTGAGTGACCGGCATGGTAACGACCTCGGGTGTTGCTGTTTCCCTTGCGGTCGGGGCGGCAGGCTGGGGATTAGCAGCGACAGCCGGCTGCGGAACGACCGTGACCGGGTCAGGCTGCTGCTGCGGAACGACAGGCGTGACAACCGGCGTTTCCGTGAGAATCGGCTCGGGCGCACGGACACCGCGACGTTCACGATCCTGAAACTCTGTACGGTAACGGTAAGGGATGCATATACCAAGACCTGCTTTCGCGCCAAACGAAAAACGGTCCTTATCCATCTGACGGTTTGTTCCTTGGATTCCATGCATGTTATAGGTGCTGAACACCTCGCCCGAGACCACAAAGCCTCCGAGATGGAACATGAACCCCGCAGCGGCGGCCGGTCCTTGCGATATACGCGACTCCATGTGCGCCCACTGTCCATAAACCGTCTCATTATTGAAGGAGCGGTAGCTGTATCCGAGTCCGAGGTGGAAGGACAGCGGTGCCCAGTAGCGCAGCGTGATACCCGCCAGCACGTCGAAATAGGAGCTGCCGGTGGAGGCATTATTGACTTCGGATTCATTGCAGACGACAAACGCGCCCTTGAAGTTGAAGTTCGACATCGCGCTGAGATACCATCCCACATTGCGCATTGTACCCGCCTTGAAGCCGAAGGCCGGCACGTGAGAGTTGAAGGTCTGGTCCGGACGATAACCACCCAGATACTCGGCATTTATCGTGAGGAACGAGGCCGACGGCAACGTCTTGAAAAACGGGGTCTTTTGGGGAGCGCTGTTTTTCTGCGCCGACACGGGACCCATACACACACACAGCAGCAAAGCCATGCATAAAACGCGTAGAATTCCTTGATTACAGTCGTATTTCATCATAACGGACGTTAAAAAAAACAAACGTGCAAAGTTACATTTTTTTCGGTTACGCGAACCAATTGAAAAAAGTGTATCTTTGCGCCCGGTTATTAAATTGGGGTAGAGTTTTTTTGACCATTGACTATTAACTTTTTAACCTGACAAATGGATATATCGAGCGTCATCATCGCAATCCTGACTCTCATCGCGGGCATCGGAGTGTTCTTAGTGGCCTGCCAGACGATGAGCGGCAATTTGGAGGCGGCGGGCAGCCGCGGGCTCCGCAGACTGTTCGCCAAGACGGGGGACAACAAATGGTTAGGCGTGGGCATCGGCCTTGCGGGCACAGCCGCCATCCAAAGCAGCGGCGCCGTCACCGTGATGGTCATCGGTTTCGTGAACGTGGGCATCATGAGCCTCACCCAGGCCGCCACCATCATCTACGGTTCCAACATCGGCACCACCGTGACCGCCCAGCTGGTGGCCCTCGGCATGTTCGGCCGCAACAGCATCTCCACCACCATCATCTTCGCTGCCTTCTCGGGCATCGGCGCCTTCATCTCGCTGTTCGCCAAAAGCGACAAATGGAAGCAGACAGGCGGCATCCTCACCGGATTCGGCATGTTGTTCGTAGGTCTGGGCATGATGTCGTCGGCCATGGAGGAGTTCGCCGCACTGCCCGAGGTGAAGACCCTGCTCGCCAGCATCGGCAACCCGCTGCTGCTGGTCATCATCGGCGCCCTGCTCACCGCCATCATCCAGTCTTCCTCCGTGATGACCTCCATCGCCATCACCATGGTCGTCACAGGCTTGGTGAACCTCGACCAGGGCATCTACCTGACCATGGGGTCCAACATCGGTTCCTGTGTGGTGGCCATGATTGCCGGCATGACCAGCGGGGTGAACGCCAAACGAACTGCTTTCATCCATTTGATATTCAACGTAATGGGTGTTGTCATGTTCCTGATTTTCGCCCTTATCTTACGCATCTCCACCGGCGGCGCATGGAGTTTCGGGACCCTCTTCGAAAGATGGTTCCCCAATGCCCCGCAAATGCAACTCGCCATGTTCCATACGTTCTTCAACGTCTGCACAATGTTCGTAGCCCTGCCGCTGACCGACGTTCTGGTGAGAACAGTCTGCCGAATCGTCCCCGAGAAGGAGGTTGTCCCCTCCGCCGAGCCGCGCCTCAAATACCTCGACCCCTCCATGCTCAGCACTCCCGCCGTGGCACTCCGCCAACTCAAGACCGAAATCGAAAACATGGCCGAGATGGCCATGACCAACTTCCACCGCTCCATCAAAACCATCACTACGATGGATTACGACGACATCGAGGCGTTCCGGGATACTGAAGACCAGCTTAACTTCCTGAACAAAGAGCTTTTGCGATACTCCGTCCTCTTGTCGGAGAACAACCTCAACAGTTACGACCAGCGATACTTGAACGGCACCATCCGCACCGTCAGCGACCTGGAGCGCGTCGGCGACTACGCCGAGAACATCGTGGAATACGCTGACTCCCTCAAGGAGCAGGATGCCGCTTTCTCCCCGGAGGCCATCAAAGAAATCCTACAAATGGAGAAGTTAGTGAGCGAACTGTACGGTGAAGTGATGATTGCGTACCACAACAAGGATTTGGAAGCCTTGGAGCGCGCAAATACTATCGAGGACCACATTGACGACTTGACCGAAGAGATGGAGCGCAACCATATCCGTCGCCTGAACGACGGGACCTGCAGTCCTGCCGTTGGCGCTGAATATCTCTCCTTGGCGCAGAACGCCGAGCGTGTCGCCGACCACCTTATCAACGTCGGCAACACCGTCAAGGACTTGGTATCGTAACGGGCTTGGGGTCAACCCTCAACCACCGAAACAGCCTCGCCTTCATGCAATTTAGTGACAATTTTATCTCCCGGACGTAAGTCTGCGGCATTCGTTACCGCTTTCCCGTCTTTGAGCGTAATGCTGTAGCCACGCCGCAGCACATTGTCGGGACTCAGCAGCCGCAACTTGCCGTCAAGGTCATCACACTCGCGCATGCGCCGTTGCATCAGCACACGACAGTCTTTCGGCAACATCTCCGCGAAACGCCCGACCTTCTGCCGTTCGCGGTCTATATGCAGCTGTACGCCCCGCGCCATGTCCTGTGAAAGCGATTTCAGCCGGAACATCTGATTCATGGTCAGCTCTTTCGATTTGAAAACCAACATCTTGGCAATATCACCCAAACGGTTTCGATGACTGTCAATGATTTTCGGAAGCTCGTACTGGAGCACGGTCTGCGTGTGCGTGAGCGCCTGTCGCACCTCCGCGAGCCGCAGCTTCGCGCTCTGCACGATGCGCCCCATCGTCTCACCTAATTCCTCGTCGAACCGACGGAAAGCCTCCAATAGGGAGAACGCGACATCCGTGGGAGTGATGAAGTTGGCGTGCGCCACCATGTCAGTGACCGTGAGATTGGTGGAATGCCCGATACCGGTGAGCACGGGCAGCGGGAAAGTCGCCACGCGCTGTGTCAGCCCGTAATCGTCGTAACAGCTCATGCCCACGTCGCCGCCACCGCCACGCACTATGACCACCACATCGAACTCGTCGCGCCGCACTTCGATTTTCTGCAGCTGGCCCATAATGCCCGTAATGGCCTTGTCGCCTTGCAGGATGGACGGGAACAGCTCTGTATGAAAACGATAACCATGTTCGTTGCGATGCAGCGTCTGCATGAAGTCGCTGTAACCCTTGCTGGTCTCCACGGAGATGACCGCCACGCGTTTGGGCAGCGAGGGCATCGGCAGCTGGCGGTTGAGGTCGAAAACCCGCTCCTTCTTGAGCCGCTCAATAACCTCCTGACGGTTGCGCACCATCTCGCCCAGCGTGTAGCTCGGCTCGATATTCTCAATGTGCAACGCGAGACCGTGCTTCGGACTGAACTGCACGGTGGCAAGGCAAAGGATACGGATGTTTTCCTTCAGCGGCTCGCCCGTAATCTGCTCGAACCGCCGGTTGATGTCCTTGAAGTTGGCTGACCAGATAATCGCCCGCATTTCCGTCTTGATGGTGTTCCCCTCACGCTCGACCAGCTCCGGATAGCAATGACCGCTGTACGGATAGTAGTTGAGCTTCAGGATCTCCGCCTTGATGTAGTAGGGACGCGTGTATGTGCGCTCAATCACGCGGTGCACGCTCATCGCCACCTCCGAGAGGGAATATACGTTGTGGTTGTTAAAGGTTTCACGTTCTTGCATTTTATCAGGATATTAGAGTACGAACTGCGGCTGCGCCCTCTGGTGGGCCCCACACCGCGGCTACGCCTTGTGTGGGGTTACTTGCGCTTCGCGCGTTTTGCCTCTCCGAGGCTGTTTAAGGAAGTACTTTTTTACATTCAAAGTCATACGGCACAAATCAATTATACGCAATGTTCTTCGGGAAGCGGAGCCAGTGTTCGTAACGGGGGCCGAGGCGGCGGACCGTGCGGGTCCAGATTTCGTCGGCGGGGGTGTCGAAAACGAGCGACTGGGTGGCGGGGGCAATGACCCACATGTTACGCTCCAGCTCGTCTTCCAGCTGTCCGGGCGACCAGCCGGCATAGCCCAACAGGAACTTGCTCTTGAGGTTGGGGATGGCGCGCGTTTCCAGAACGGCGATGAGCACGTGATTGTAGCCCACATAGACGCCGGGGAGCAGCCGCGTGGCCTCGGGACAGGAGTCGAAACTGTGGAGCAGGAAGACGGCTTCCGGCAGGACCGGCCCGCCGAAGTAGATGGGGTCGTCCACGCGGATCTCGTTCAGCAGGCTATAGACGCTGTGCGACAGCTGCCTGTTGATAATCAGCCCCGCCGTGTGCTCCTCCTCGTAGTCCGTCAGCAGCACCACCGAATGGTTGAAGAACGGGTCGTTGAAGTAGGGCGTGGAGACTAACAGCCGTCCCGCCTCCAAACTGAGGCCAGTGGGTTCGATGCTGAGAAGGTCGTCGTACATTGGTTTACTGTTTACGGTTTACTGTTTACGGTTTACTGTTTACGGTTTACTGTTTACGGTTTACTGTTTACGGGTTACTGTTTACGGGTTACTGTTTACGGGTTAGTGTTTACGGGTTAGTGTTTACGGGTTAGTGTTTACGGGTTAGTGTTTACGGGTTAGTGTTTACGGGTTACGGTTTACGGTTTACTGTTAGGGGTTAGGAGTTATTCGGAGAGGTAGCCCATTTCGATGATGGTGACTTTTTCGTCAGTGAAATGGAAAATCGTTCCTTCGTACAAGTTTCCAATCAGAAGAAGATTCGGATCTTTGTGTAATACTTCGTACGTCTTGTCAATGTGTGCGTCGTACAAATCCAACACTTGCTTTTTTGGCGTGCCGATGCGAATGCCTTTAGTCGTGACAAATGTTGTAGTAATCGATGAATCATCATCCGTGATTTTGATATATTCGACGCTGGATGGGGAGCCTATGGTGTCCGACAGCATCCATAATGTCAGTCCCAACGAGAAATAATCCCAATTCTGGTGATAGTTGCCGTCGGATTCCCAATATTCAAATTCCCCCTTGATATCCGGCTTACCCAATGAATCCAAGACCGTTTGTCCCGGAATGCCATACGTCAACCAATGATTCAATGTGTCCCTGACAACGACATCCTCCTGCGCTAACATTCTTGCCGCTAACACGCACATTGCCACTATCAAACACAATCGTTTCATATTCATTCATATCCATTCATTATTCATATCCATTCATTATTCATTCATTCATTCATTATTCATTCATCCATTATTCATTCATTCATTATTCATTCATATTCATATTCATTCATTCATATTCATTCATATTCATTCATTCATTATTCCCAGGGCTCGCTGCGCTCACCCTGGGCTGACACACGTCGGGCTTACAGCCCTTTTTGAATATGTTTTAAATTGTGGATACCATTCTCCCATTCATCATTCATCATTCATCATTCATCATTCATCATTCATCATTCATCATTCATCATTCATCATTCATCATTCATCATTCATCATTCATCATTCATCATTCATCATTCATCATTCATCATTCATCATTCATCATTC
>Ga0247609_10001793_pt1 | contig 24297 bp, 35 predicted proteins | sample 172DNAGHGlowgp2_FD_193487 | JGI IMG/M metagenome (GOLD analysis project Ga0247609, IMG submission 193487) | Sheep rumen microbial communities from Palmerston North, Manawatu-Wanganui, New Zealand - 1728 DNA GHGlow gp2 | ecosystem: Host-associated > Mammals > Digestive system > Stomach > Rumen ...
CCGTTCTACTTTTTTGTCGGCAAAGGTGGATTCGAACCACCACTGTTTATCTTAAAGTTTCAAACAACCGTACTAAGTCTAAGAAACCTAACAAATAAACACCTTTGCGCCTTTAAGTACCGTTATAACGCAAAACCTCCCACCCCAATGTGGGTGTGCTACCCATTACACCATTTACCGCCTTTGTTTTTTTTGTCTCATACATATCGGATTCGAACCGATGACGCAAGTTTTTAACTTACTCCGACTTTCTTACGGCCTAAGTAATTGACCACTCTACCAATGCAAGAGACAAATTTGTGACCCCTGTGGGACTCGAACCCACGACCCCTACATTGTGCAATACAAAGGAATCGAACCTTTTCATGGTATCCTACCGTACTGCTGATTTTTAACTTGGTTTACTCCAATTAGAAAAGTGTAGTGCTCTACCAGCTGAGCTAAGGAGTCGGTCATTAAAAGGGAGAATGGCCTGACCGTTAAAGAGTGAAGCGAGGACACCCATATTCCTCTGTTATGAGGGTTATTTACCGCACTGCATCAGGCCAACATTCTACCCATAATTCAGATAAGCCATGTGTTTCTTAGGCACTGCTACGTTTTCAAGACGTTATACACTTACCCGATATGTTCGTTAATACCAAGTCAAAGGGCGCATTCTGTCATTTAATAGTGAGTTGGATACTAACCGCCATCAGATTTCACCCATCAAAACGGAAGCAACAACCACCCAAATCTTTGGTAAATCTTCAAAGGAATTACATTCTATGTAGCCTCAGTCGGACTCGAACCGACACGGCTGCAATAGCCATCAGAGCTTAAATCTGACGTGTCTACCAATTCCACCATGAGGCCATGAAAACACAATATTGTCATATCAAACCCTGCACAGTGAAGATATGTAAAACACATCTTAATTTGACTGACACTAACCCATCATACCGACACCGTATGACAGTTCAATCACACATATCACATCTTAAATCATCAGTTACCCTTTGCCCCACTATTTCAAACTATTTCATTAAAGCATACTCTACCTGAGTGTAGTGATTTATTTATTGTGCTTTGAGCCTCCTGTGAGATTCGAACTCACGACCCCATGATTACAAATCAAGTGCTCTGGCCAACTGAGCTAAGGAGGCATTATAATGGTTAAGACCTTGCAAGTAATTCCATACAGAAGGACTGCATCGTGTGATTTCAACGACGCCCAGCCTCTTGAGCACCTACCACTTCCCGATGGCATCGTCTTACGGAATCGAACCGAACGCTCTGTATGGAATATCTCAACCATTCGTGGACCATGCGAGACTCGAACTCGCGACCCCCTGCTTGCAAAGCAGGTGCTCTACCAACTGAGCTAATGGCCCCTACAAAGGACAGGCAAGTGACGTGGTACAGACTTCTACAACCTCACATTCATGAGGATTACCCGCTATTAGGCACTTGCGCTGTTTTATGCCGTTGTTGTGTTCCCGCTAATGGATGCTTGCGCAATAGGCTGCTCTTCACCTACTGAGATAAACCCAACCAACACCCTCATCGGGCTGTCGGAACAAGTAGTTCCGTTCAACGCATATGATGTATAGCGCGCATACCATCATAACTTACCCCGCTTCTTGGATGGTCTCGAATGCCTGTCCTATAAACCGCTTTAAAAACCGCCAAAATAGTGGAATCTCGTGGAGTCGAACCACGTTCTACGGATTTTCAGTCCGTCGCATACACCAAGTCTGCCAAAACTCCATAAAAGGGTTGTCTCTTATAGGGGGTTGGCAAAGCAGAAAGGAGGTGTTGTTTTGCCGTTGCTCAGGGGTGATGGTCTAACGCTTGCACGTTTGGCGGACAACCCATTCACGTTAAACCATTTGTGCGCCTGAAGGGACTCGAACCCCCACGCCGTTGAGACACGACATCCTAAGTGTCGCGCGTCTACCAATTTCGCCACAGGCGCAAGCGAATGTCCGTCTCTCCGAACAGCCACCACATTCTTGCTTTCAATGCCATTAACCGGTGTGTGCATGAAGGAAAACGTGGTTAAACCCAAAATACCTTAAACAGACAACCAACAGACGTTTTGTTAAACTATGTATTCTTTTCTTGCTTATCCTACATTAAAACTGTAGGTTGAACCCACCTCGGATTTAACTGCTTTACCGTGAACTTCTGTTGTTAAACACATATTGAGTTATCAATTCCGTGATATTGTCTGTTATTAGTAGCGGGAGGGGGACTCGAACCCACCGACCTTCAGGTTATGGCTTGTTAATCGGATTCGAACCGATATTTGGACCTGCGATGCCGCCTGTCCTAAACCATTAGACGATAACAAGCTGGCTCGTTTCGGTGAGCCAATCCGTATGAGCCTGACGAGCTACCACTGCTCCATCCCGCAATTTACTTAGTATCAGGAACCAGACTTGCACTGATGACCTCCTGTGTAAAGCGCACAGGTGTTCTGCTACTGAACTATCCCGAAATATGTAATGTTGCCAAACATGCTATTTCAAACTCTATACACCAAACTGTCAAACCATGATGTGTAGGCAGTTTCCAAACAGGATTCTAACCTGGACTCCTTTGACAACACTATAACTTTTAAAAACCACATTAAAGACTGTTTGCGTCTACACCACATCGCTCCTTTTCGACTTACGAGCCGAGAGGGGCAATGTGCTATAAAACACTACCCCAATGGCGTTGAGTTGACTACCTCCACGACCACCACACCACTTTTGCACATTGTCATTCTGCGCACACCTTATCTTTAACGTGGTTCCATATAGAAGGGTAGAACAAACTGTGTGACTTATTGTCATCATGCATGTCTGCTGCGCCTTCTTTATGCGATAAAGATTACTAATTGTGAGGACATCGGGCATATTGCCGCTTACTTAGTAAAAACCAACGGACTATCCACCTTATTCAAATATATCGGATTCTCCTCACGCACCCTTCGTTTTCACCTCATTCGTGCGAATGGTTTACAACCATCCGAATTAGTAACCACTATACCTTAGAGAGGTTGCCCGTATCAGAGGAACTTAAAGTCTCAAACTGAAGGGGAGCACTCCCTTTTTATATCTTTTTTGAAAAACTACGGCTAGTATCGCTAAAAGCCGTAAGTTTTTTATCAAGACTTATGTTTTGTACTGCCGACAGGATTCGAACCTGCGAGGGGATTATGTCCCCTACAACATTGAAAGTGTTGCGACCTAAGCCACTAGTCGACGGCAGCAAATTCTGGTTATTAAACGTTACCACCGCTGGCTCTCCAAGGCGTAGGCTGCGCAACCATTTGCCAAGAAAATTACCACACAAGTGTTTTTGTTTGCGTTACACTCTCTTTTATTATGCGAGGCACGTTAAATGTGTAAGTCATGCTTCGAGTCTCGAACGAAGGGATTACACCATACCCCTTAATTTTCTACCCACCTTGTGCTAATGAGAAACCGTTCTCTATGCCCACGGAAAAACAAGCCGGTGTGAACCTGAGTCAGTTTGACATATTGCGCAAACATCAATTAGTCATGTGATGTCACCATACACCGATAAGCCATCACTCTATTCTGACATCATTGCGGTGTGTACGGGGCTTGAACCCGTGACCTCTGCCGTGACAGGGCAGCATTCTGAACCAACTGAACTAACACACCAAATATAAAAGTTGAAGCCCTTCGAAGTACAACTCTATTGTACCATAATGCCCTTCCGAACACTGTGGATTTGAACCACACAATATGATGCAACTTCAACTTTTGCTGGGTAGGAGGGACTTGAACCCACGACCTACGGATTAACAGTCCGCCGCGCTAACCAACTACGCTACTACCCAAAGTTTTATTTGTCGGGGTGACAGGATTCGAACCTACGACTTCTACATCCCAAATGTAGCACTCTAACCGGACTGAGCTACACCCCGTTTAAAGTTGAAATTCATGCATGTAATATTCAAATAGACCCTATTCACTGTGACATTTCAAGGGATTGTGATACTGACGTAAAATACGACTACTTCCCACGAATAACGTGCTTTCGATACACGTCTAATCAGTACCCTACTATTTTCATATAATTCCAACTTTGCGGAGAGAGAGGGATTCGAACCCCCGTATAGATTACTCTATAAACAGTTTTCAAGACTGCCGCTTTCAGCCACTCAGCCATCTCTCCGAAAAAGAAACTTACTCAGGGGTGGTTCGCCCCGTTCCTCCACTACGCTTTCACCATTCCTTAACAAATATACGGTAGCCATCTCCGTCGGTTACTCACAAGCCTGAATGACACCTACTCCAAAAGGTAGTTAAGTCCCATTTGAATCTATGTCATTGCCCTCAGTCTCTTTATAATAGGGCTGTCTCATTTCCGTTAAGCATATTTCCTCCGACAAACGTCGGGCTGATGTGTCCATCTGAGACAACCAACACTGGCAGTGTTATTTTGAGCGCGTGAACAGAATCGAACTGTCGTCCCTAGTTTGGAAAACTAGTGCACTGCCACTGTGCTACACGCGCAACCTTTTATTTTGTCCCAACATGTCAATGAACTCTTACCTTTTTTGTCTTTCAGAATGCTTTTATTCTTAAAGACGTTGCAAAGATACTACAAGTTTTTCAACCTACCAAATTTTTGAGGGAAATTTTTTCGTTTTTAACTTTCTTTCACGTTTTACACAAAAAGAAAAACTGTGATTTGCCTTTTTAGAGGGGTCTTCACAGTTTCGGGATATATGGTGAACCTACTTAATAGGGAGTTGCTTGGTTAATCAATGTATACCCATTTGTGCTGTTTACCCTCGTTTGTTTTTGGATTTATCGGTTGTTCGTTTTTGGCATTAAACGCGCATAACCATGATGGACTAAAGTCATAACTTGGTTGTCTATCATAATCATGTGTGCTATATGTCTTTACGTATTCGAACATTTGTACGTTAAAATTTTAGGCAAATTTAATAATAAATAGCGAGTACTTTTCAAAAAGTCAACTTTACTTTAATTTTTTTTTCAAAAATCAGTCCATCATATTAACCAAGGAAACTGAAACTGTGACCACATCCGTTTCGTCTTTATTAAAAAACGTATTATACATAACAGTGTTTTCGTATTTATCACTTTCGCAGTACTCTTCACACAATTTCCACAATTTGTTCAAAAATTCATCTTTATCCATATATCACTTAACGTGTTTTTCGGTCAAATCATGGTTAATAAGAAATGCGCCTCTTATTGAATAAGGTATCATACCTTCTATTTTAATACGGTATTCTTTATTGTCAATTTTAGACTTTAACACAGGTTTTATCTCTTTCGGAACGTCAGGAACGCAATCCCCACAGTGTCTTACCATAACAAAATGCATGTTTTTACCGTCCTCTTTGCAACCGCAGCATTCGCATGGTATATTATAATAGAAATACGTTCTGCTAAGTCCACTTTCTTTACCGCATATATCACATTTACCAAATTCTATTTCTCCCATCACCAATCGTATTTAAAGCCCGCAATACCATTTTTAGCGTCCTCATAGATACATTTGAGAATCGCATCGTAACGTTCCTTTTCCAAATTATTATCTTCCAATTCGTCATCCATCATTGACAACACGTCTTCATAATCAACGGTTTCATAACGATTGAGCCACATGTAATCGTCAATAAATTCCCTAATTTCTCCGTCAACCCATGTGATATAATCAGTATACTCTTTTGCTATTCCTAAGAGTTTGTAGGTACTGTTCTTCATGTCTGTCTCATCTGACATCAGTTCAGTTAGTCTTTCATTTGCTGTCTCAATTAGTGACTCCAACTCTTGAACTTCCTTATCTTTGTCTTCTTCATATGACATGATTTCAAGACCCATTCCTTTAGCAAACCAATACTCGCATCTTGCGCCGTTGCTTTCTTTCCAATTCTCTAACAGATAAATTGCATCACATTTGGCAAGTTCACCAAGTGCAATTAACAATTGTCCTGCATAATCTTGGGGAATGTAATCTATCTCACATGGATTGATTACTTCATAACCCATTTCAATCAATTCCTCTTCGGCTTCTTTGAATATCGCCTTAAATTCTTCCTCCTCAAGCCCAGACATGCGTCCTGACAAATAAACCTTTTTCTTAGTTTCCATTTGTTTTATTTATTAAATGTAACATGTATTTTACTGTATTCTCGTTAAAAATCTCATCGAATGTGCATTCCTGTGATTTACACTCAGGGTGTTCATCCATATATCTATCTGATTGAAGCCATGTGGTACTACCGTCTTCATTAATTTTTACGCCACAAACGTCATATGATAACAGTTTTTTATAGACTTCTCTAACTATATCACTCATCATCTAATCTTTATATATCCATCTACGCCCTTTGTTTCACCACAATTCTCATAAACACTGCCATCATTTAAGAAAATAAGCCCTGTATAATCATCATATTGGTTTATGAACTCATCAGGTGTATTTTCCATTGGGCTATAACTCCAACAATCTGGACAGTAATGTTTTCCGTCAATGAACAGCCAACCTTCTGAGTCGGCCTCTTCTTCTATCTTTGACCCGTCGTAGTCGCCATTGTAGAATGGCATATCCCTGAACTCCGTATAATGAGTATAGTCCTCAAACGTCTGTAATGGTTCTTTAAAATCCACCATCATTCCCCATCCACAACAGTCACACACAAGACTTGTACCACTGTATGTCTTTTCACATTTTTCTTTCATAACTCTTCAAATTCCTTTACTTTTGCTTTTAATGATTCCTCAAACATTCTGAGATACTTCTCTTCGTCTTCTTGTTTTGCGTCAGCAAGTAATTCTATCACTGATTTTCCAAGTCCCGCGCTCATAAACTTTCTGTGTTTGTATTTACAGATTTCACCTTCAAAATAAGATATGTCTTTCAATAATTCAGTTGCTTTGTCATATTTTTCTTTCGTCATATCACTGATATTATCTCTTTAATCTTTAATTTCGTGCTTGCAAAATAGTTTACATCTTCCCAATAAGGAGTTCCCTTTGGAATCTCACACACTACCATTACGGTACTACTACACATTCCACCCCACAGAATATGTGCATCCTTTTTTCTTAAATCTGACTTTACTTGTTTTATTGTACGTCCATTAAAACTAAATGAGTGTATTACACCAAATGTTAGTTCGTCAAGGCTGTCTAATACACTAACATCGACATTTACTTCTGGATACATCATGTCGCCTTCAAGATAATCTTTATCGTTCTTACGCACAAATGACTTTAACCTTCCGTTGGCTAATTTCATTATTTTGTAACACCTGATTCTTCTTTCTGCCGTTTTATGATTCTTGAACCACCATTTCTTTTCAAAACACATAATTTAAGTTTTATTTACAATAACGTTATTATCAAATAGAAAGTCACTTATCCTCTTGTACATATAGCATTCTTTTAATGAAGATTTATACCCCATTTCACTTGCTTCAATAATAGCCTTTGGAACACCAAGAGTTTTCATCAACTTTCCTTGGATGTACTCAATATCTTCAATTGTTCTTCGCCAATCCATTCCTCATCGTTTTCATGTGATTTATATGGTCTAATTCCAGAAGAAAACTCACTTGGTGTAATAAGAATATTGTTTGCTCTTCTCACACCATGTATTATTGGACTGTTGTAATGTCTATGCTTACTATTCATTTTTTAATATAATCACCTAAATTAATAGGTATAACCTTATCAGAATCAAGTTCAATAAACCTTGTAGTTCCAACTATAACGTTTCTTGTCATTTCGTCCTTACAAAATCCATAAAACGTACGTCCATCTTTTGTTCTCATTATGACTTGAACATTCTCAAGGTCATTTACTGTTACTCCTCTATCTTCCTTTTTCATATCATACATCACAATAAACAAATTTTATTCTTGGTTATATTTTTCATACGCTTCACTAACCCCAACCATATCTTCTCTTCCCATATCTTCAAAAAACTTTTGATTAGGGTTCTTTATAGCATATGCAAAACTACCGCCAAAAAACACATAAAAAATTGGAATATGCTCTTTTATTTCATCCCTATATACAATTGTGGTGATAGCTGATGTCATCGAACTTCCACCCCAACCACCAAAACCTAATGCAGTTGATGCCCAAGTTTGAACAAAACTTTTATATCCATAAATTTGCTCATGAATATTAACTCCCATCGAGGTTAATTTCATAATCACTGCTTCAGTTGTTTTCTTTATATCGTCTAGTGTTATCATAAACGTTTTCTTTTTTTACAAATATACTACAACTTTTTGGCATAAACAAAGAAAATGTGGCCAAAATGACCACATTCTCAATAATTTAAGATTTTTTCACTTTCATTAGAAAGTCAACTTAACACCGACCTGTGCGTGCCAACGTGAACCGATGTTTGCCTTTGAGGGTTTGGTATCGCCATTCCATTGGAACTTAGCAATCTTGTCTCCATTCTCATTGTCAAGGCCTACGCATTTCAAAGGTGAAACATTATAGGTCTGATTCCACGTTGCACCCCACTTCTTGTTCAGCATGTTGGCGAAATTAATCACATCAAAGGTAAGTTGAATCTTGCTTCCACGCTCTTTCAAAACGAAGATGTTCTCTGCAAGGTGAAGGTCGATTTGGTTTTCCCAATGTCCAAGAGCACCATTGCGTTCAGCATATTGTCCACGATGGTTCTTAGCATACTTGTCGGTTGAAAGGAACTCCTCAAAAAGTGCCTTCTGTTCGTCTGCAGTCTGCTTAACCTGTCCACCGCTAACAATGTCTGTAAACATCATGTCTGACAGTTCTTCGGTTGTAGGAAGGTAAAGAAGTGAATTACCACGATAACCATCACCATTGAAGTCAGTATTGTCGCTATACGTATAACTATAACGTTGTCCATTGTAACCATTATAGGTTAAACCAACAATAGTCTGCAGGAAACCATTAAGATAGGTAGGCGAGGTATAACCAACATTCAACAATACACGATGTGGTTGGTCAAATGAACTGTAACTCAACTTAGGATTATTGCTATCCCACGCATAGTTATACTTCCAGTTACTGTAAGCCACGCTTGAAGTACCATCATTTACTGACTTAGATACACCATAGATATAAGATGCCAACAGGTCAAGACCCCAATTGAAGTGCTTCTCCAAAGTTGCGCTCAAATTTGCACTATAACCCTTATTAGTGTTGGTCAGATTTACAATGCTATAATAACTCTTATCAACGGTGTAATATGGTGAAGTGCTTGCAGGTACGCCCGCTACGGCATAAACATCACCCGTGTTGGTAAGTGCAAGATTCTGAAAATAAGCGTTATTTAATGTCTTGCTGTATAATCCCTCAAGAGTAAACTTCCAATCGTCAGCAAAGTTCTGTTCCCAAGCAAGATTCATTCGGAATACCTGAGGGTACTTAAACTTCTTGTCAATGGTAACAATGTCAGGTGTGGGTGCAGTACCCTTACCAAGTGCATCAACAAGGTCATTGGGGTTATTAGTAATTGCAGGGATATCAGCACTATTATTAATAGTTGTGCCCGTAATCTCAACGCCAGTATTTGAATAAGCATTGCTCAACCAAACAAAAGGCACACGACCTGTGAACAAGCCAAGTCCACCACGGAACAATGTATTGTGGTCATCATCCGTAAAGTAGCGGAAGCCAAAACGAGGTGAGAACAATACTTTCAAACCGGGCATCTGTCCAACCTTAACGCCAAGCCCACGAGCCTCTGCATATGCATTAAATGCATCATTAGTGGTAGGTTCATTAAAGTTTGTGGGTAAATCAATACGCAAACCATAAGTCAACTGAAGGTTCTTTGTGACATCCCACTTATCCTGTGCATAGAAGCCAAATTGTCCCGCCTTCAATGTCGGTGTCCACAAAAGATTTCCGTTTGTCTTAGTCGGGTCTGTACATTTGAATACAAACTGACTTGGATTGTTATTAAAGAAGTCATCAAGAGAGTTATATACCCACTCACCATTGTTTGCCTGAATAAACAGATTTACAGTGCGGAAGAACTCATTATGTGTACCAAAGGTAAATGTGTGATTACCCTTATACCACGACAAGTTATCCTCAAACAAGTAAATGTCTTGGTCAAGTTTATTTGCGCCACTTGAGTACTCCGTACCAATGTTTACACCAATATTATTCTTTGGGCCGACATTCTTAATCCAGAACAAAGGTCCTTGATAAGGTACATCACGATGGTCTCGAACACGATTGTATGACACACGAGCCTCGTTATAGAAATCACCAAGGTTGCTATTCAACTCAGCAACAAAACTATTTGTATTGTTATTGAAGCGATAAGAAGAATTGTTGAAATAATACGTTGTACTATTACTACTATACTTGTCATCGTATGCGTTCAGATGTTGATAACGCAATGACAGATGATGGTTGTCAGAAATGTTCCAATCCAAGCGGCCAAGAATATCAAACGAATTGCGCTTAACATCACGCTGTGCGTAAGACTCATTTCCACCCGTCAAATTGTTATATGCATCCTGAATACGCTGTGCCTCGTCTACCGTGATGTAGTCACTATGTGAGCCAGGGAAATAACTACTTGGATAACTCTCCTTATGATTTTCCACATTAAGGAAATAGAACAGTTTATCCTTAACAATAGGGCCACTGATATTACCACCAATGGTTGTAAATGACTGTTTACTCAACTTATCCTTAGCGTAATCACGGCTTGCATTATACCTACCATACAAATCTTGATTGGTATAATATGTCCAATAATTAGCGTGGAAATCATTAGTACCTTGCTTTGTAATGGCATTAATACCGCCACCTGTAAATCCACTCTGACGAACATCGAACGGTGCTACAACCACCTGAATCTCTTGGATTGCATCCATGGAAATTGGGTTTGCGGCTGCTTGTCCGCCATTTGTGCCACTAGCAGCCAGACCGAACACGTCATTCTGTACTGCGCCATCAACTTGGAATGAATTGTAACGATTATTGCTACCTGCGAATGAAATACCACCTGTCTTAGGACGAACAACCATTGGCATATTCTGTACAACATCATAAATGTTTCTGTTGACAGTTGCGGCATTCTCAATATTGCTCAACCCAAAGTTTCGGCTTGCACCCGCTTCTTGGTGCTTGGCCTGTCCCATTACAACAACCTCATCCAATGCAGTCGAACTTACCCGCATGGGTACATCAAGATTATAGGTGTTACCCAACTGTAGCATAATTCCTGTCATCTCAGGCTTGTCATAACCTACATAACTTACAGTAACAGTATATGGGCCGCCAGGTCTCATACCCTGAATAGTGTACCTTCCCTCAATATTTGAGGTGGTATTGTACTTAGTACCTGATGGTGTGTGTACGGCTTCTACAACAGCACCAATCATGGGTTGCTGACCCTCATCGACCACAACACCACTCAGTGCGGAAGTAGTAACTTGGGCGTTCATCACAAATGCGAATGAAAACATCGCAATCAACATTAAAAACTTAAGTTTCTTCATAATGTTAAAACGTTTTTCTAAAAAATTAATTACACTTATTTTGTTCATTATTTTTCTTAATCTGCTGCAAAATTACTACGAATGTTTTGTTACACCAAATTTTACGTGTTAATTTTTGTTAAATCTATTTTCTTTCTCCCACAAATGATTTACTGTACGTGCTGTATACCTCATTATCATTTCTTTATTCTTAATATGATTTGTTTTGACTTCATCACTGCGTTTAAGAAGCCTGTTCCCAACATACCACGTCAAGTCATCTCTCTTGTTTTCTAACCAAACAAAAGGCTGCAAAATAAAGTAAATGATAACGGAAACGAGTTTAAATGGCAGATATAACACCCCCATTATGATGTCAAAAGTGTATTCAATCTTCGCTGCTGTCTTCAGTTTCATAAGATTCTTCTATTTTATAATTAAGGTAATCTTCCAAATCCTTACTGGAAAACGTATAATATCCACCGTTCTTGTATTTTCCAAGTGCCTTGATATAATTTATCAATTCACTATTATTACGAAAAAAATCCAATAACAAATCGTAATTTTCATACATTTCAGATATAATATAATAACCTGAGAATACCCCGTAAAACGGCTTAAGTACACCATATTTAAAATCATCACTTGTTTTTACCAGATTGTTAACGAAAATTCTATCAAACGGCATGTCCATTATTGCTTGTGAACGCCCGTACAGCCACCAGTTATCTTTTGAGGTATCAACCCCAAGTTCTTCAGCCCGTGATAAAAGATATTTCTTCGTGTTGTCTGACAATTCATCGAATTTTTTCGGCTCTCCGTTTTGGTGATAGGGATATACAATCATTTTAAGTTCATTCTTTGAGGCCTTAATGCACCATTTAATATCGCCATCAGTAATAGGGGTAAGCACATACTTGTTGGCATCCGCATTGTCAACAATAAACAATTTGTCATTTAAGGTTGCAAATCCGTTCTTAACACTGACATGCTGCTTTATCTTCTTTGTCTTGATTTTTTTTAACAACTTAAACGCTTTCCTGTCAAGGGTAAAATAGAATTTTCCGTCAATTACCCAATCTTCAACATCCAAATTCATGCTTGCGTTTTCTTGGGCATCCATGACTTCAACTACTTTATAGTCATACGCCAATCTATTTTTGTCTAAAATGGTAATCATGCTGAAAGTCGTGGCATCTTTGAATATGCGTTTATCCTTATAATCAATCACCATCTCTAATAAGTTATTATTAATAATGTACTCTCTGAATTTTGAACCTGCAATACTCGTTGTCCATGAACTTGGTGTGATATATATCATACGCCCATAATCATTAAGCATCCTTAACCCCAATTCAAAAAAGACAATATACAGGTCGGCCATTCCTTTGTCGATGAAATTAAACGATTTATAAAAATCCTTTTTATCACCAAAATCATGAACACTTTGATATGGTGGATTAGCAAAAACATAATCCATCTTTCCATCGTACTTATGACACGTCAGGGCATCAGCACATATTATATCCCATTTGACATTGTAAAGACCAAATTCATAGGCTACAAATTTATCGAGATTTTCAATACATTGTTTGTGCAGGTGTGGGTCGATTTCTATGCCGTGAATATAGGTTGACAACATTTTAGAAAGCTCTTTCTTCTCTTCTTTTGTGAAATCTTCCATTGGTTCTCTTCCTAACTCAGGGTGTGTGTCATGTCTTTTCTCATAGAATGCAATCACATATTCATAAACAATTTCTTTCAATATCGCACCATCTCCACAACTATTATCAATCACATGCTTATACAAAGCATGGTTTGAATGTGAAAAATATCCATACCCACCATATCTACCATATTTAAGCATGGTTGCAATAATATTCTTAGGCGTAAAAACTTTAACGTTATTCATCCTTCTTGAAATACTCTCCTTTAAGTTTCTCTTTTGCTAGTTCCACATAAGGCTCATAAATTTCAGAACCTATGCATTCCATCCCAAGATTTATTGCGGCGAGTGCAGTAGTTCCTATGCCTATAAACGGGTCATATATAATATAACCTTCTTTTCCGTATATCTTCAATAGTTGTTCACACAGGTCAGTTGAATAGGTAGCCTTATGTATGTCACATGGCCCATCATTGTTTCTTGCCTTAATTATGTTATAGACGTTCTCATAATTCCTCTGGCCAGTACCTTTGCTTCTTGATACAACTTTCTTGTTGCAATTAAACGTGTTGTATTCGTCTTTCCTTACAAACACATAAACAAATTCACACTTTCTTGTGAGTTTATTTGGGCTTGCGGTATTTGGGACTGCAGTCGATTTCTCCCATACAATAATATCCGCCATCGTAAAATTTGTCTTGGCTATAATATCTGCAATCAGTTGATGGTATGTTCCGTGAGTATGTTTTCCGTACGACATGTTATAGAGAACAACACCATTTTTCTTAAGAACACGGTCAAAATCATTGAATACGTCTATTGTCCATTGATTGTATTCTTCATTTGATTTATTATCATTGAAGTCAACGTATCTCACTGTGTAACGTCCCTTTTTGCTATCGTTGTGGAAATCACAATTAGTTCTCGCTGTGTTGTAAGGTGGTGAAGTTAAAATGATGTCGATTGATTTCTCGTCAATATGTTCACTCATTGTCACCTTGCAATCCTCATTGTATATAATATTCGTTTTCATGCCGCAAATATACTACAGAAACTTGACAAAAACAAAATTTCATAACATATTTATATGATAGAGAAAAATTTGCAAAGATATGGAAAGTTATGAAATAAGTGATATCGTATTTAAATTATATCTTTATGCTGATGCAACAAAGATGATTCATTACACAACTGACAGTAATCATGCCCATGAATTATGTGATACTGTAAGAGATACTATAATAGATTTCGCCGATAATCTTGCTGAACAGGCGTTTGGGTACTACGGTAAGCCTCAATATTCTTCAATGACAAAACTAACAGAATTATCTATTAAAGAAACGTCTGATTTAGGGGAATTATGTAAAAATGCGACAGAAATTGTAGATTATCTTCGTAAAGAATTTGATAAAAATGAAAAACTTAGCGGATTGGTTTCGCTTATAGATGACTATAAAGGCCAAATGAGTAAGAATGCATTTCTGTGCTCATTTGATAAGGTTTCAAATTATAAAATTAAAGATTAGAAATATTATGGGATGCGGATGTGGAAAAAAAACTAGTATACCTACTGCGCCAAGGACAGCAAAAACAGCACCAAAGGCGAGTGGTAATACCCCCAAAAAAGTAAGAAGAGTAATCAAAAGAAGTATTAAAAAATGATGGATTTGGGGTTTTAAAGTAAATAAGCCAACCGGGGCTATTCCTCAGTTGGCTTATTGTTTATGTGTCTTTCATGATATTCATCAATCAATCTCTGTAATTCACCCTTTATGTGTTCCTGCATTTCATCTGAAAATGATGGCATAGCATCAAGTTCCTGATGGAACATTGCTTTTAACAATTCCTCTCCTAAGTCTGGTTTATTCATCACACATTTCTGTTGTTGCTATCATTTTAACCGAAAAATCATTTATGGTGTTCCATAATATGTTTTCGAGTGTGCATTTTCCTGTATAAGTATAAAACCACATATTACTAAAACTTGAATATGCAGCAAGACCATTATCATTAAGCCCCTGGTAATGTCCCGCTACATTGAATTTAATTGCTGAATCCTTACAGGAGAAGAATGCATAGTTCCTATGTGTTAAGACACACCAACAAACCTTTAATCGTTCAAAAAACTCTTTCATAATTTCAATTATTTTGGCCAAAATGGTGGTTGGTATCTTTTTGGGAGTTCTTTTACATACATTTCAAAGGCTTCATCAACATTAGTACAGGTGTCCCCAAATTCATCCTTTATGCTATACATGAATGATTTTTTTACACTTTCCATATCTGAAAGATACCAAATGTCAACCCACAAATCACGAATTTCCCCATTATCCAATGAGACGCTAAACTTTTCTGGTTCTGAATAGCCTGTTCCACTTGAAGCATTTGGGGTTAAATGTTCAACAAATTTAAAGGATGTGATTTCCATATTATTTCTTTTTCTTAATTATTTCGTCCATGAAACCGTAATCAATAGCCTCCTGTGCTGTTAGCCAATTATCCCTGTCTGACATCTTTTCGATTTCTTCAAAAGATAAGCCACTATTATGAGACAGAATCTCATACAGTTCCTTTTTAAGATGATTGACTTCCTTAACCTGAATTTCTAAATCAGTTGCTTGCTTAAAACCGTTTCCACCCGACAACGGCTGATGAATCATAAATCTGGAATGTGGAAGAATAAACCTTTTTCCTTTAACGCCAGAACTTGAAATAACTGCAGCCATTGAAGCCGCAAGTCCAACAACATTTGTTGAAACATCTGAATTAATGAAGTCCATCGTATCGACAATTGCCAAACCGTCATAAATGCTTCCTCCGCCACTATTACATATAATTGTAATATCATTGTTAGATTGTTGGTCAAGCCAAAGCAACTGTGCTATGATTATGTTGGCAACTTCACTGTCAATATCATTGCCAAGAAAAACAATTCTATCCATTTGAAGTCTTGAGAAAACATCAATGGTTGTTACTGACATCTGTCTTTCCTCAATGACATAAGGGTTAATATAACCCATTGCACGTTTGTAATCCTCTAACTTTGATGTACTTATACCCTGTGAGCGGGCAAATTTATTAAAGTCGTTGTTCATTTTTTATTCTTTCTTTCATTATGTTAAAATAACTTTCATCTATTTCTATACCAATGAATTTCCTGTTAGTCCTTACGCAAGCAACTCCCGTACTCCCGCTACCGGCACAAAAATCAAGAACGACACCGTTTTCGGGACAGTAAGACTTAACGAGGAATTCCATTAGTTCTACAGGTTTTTGTGTTGGGTGTACTTGGTCTTGTCTTCTCCATTTCTGAGGAAAATCCAAAATCGTAATTGGATGCCTTGTTCCCTTATTGTCAGTCTGCACACCGTTAATACCATACCCAAGGTTATTTACTTTATTTGGTGTATATTTTCTTTTATATGGTTCCCCCTTGCCCATCTGTGGCTCATAATACGAGGCAGGTTCACCGAATACAACGATGTGCTCGTGTTTTTTTAACGGCATATACTTGGCGGTCAACGGCGAACCACATTTCGATTTCTTCCACACCAAATCGTATCTATATTCCTTTTCATTGCTTAACATTAGTTTCGCTGTAAAAAGTCCACTACTGAAAAGAATAACATTTCCCTTGTGCTTGATAAGTCCATGTATGCACTCCCACATATCGTCAAACGGGATAACTGTATCAAACTTGTTGTTATGTATACCATATGGTATATCACAGATAACAGCGTCAACTTTTACGCCTTTTTCCATAAGTTGCCGCATTATAGTGATACAGTCCCCATTATATAACGTTATGTTTTCGGGCATCAATTCTTTTTCTTTTTGTTTTCTTTTTCAAGTTCCTTTTGTGCCTTCTTTTCTTCCTCAATCTGAGCAATAGCGTAAATTGCGCTCTCTGCAGCATTAATCAATTCATCGCCGTATTGCTGTCTACCCTTGGCGGTAACAATAATCTGTGGAGCACCAACAACGATTTTATCCTTATCTGGGTCATATGCTACATTTGCAAATGCATCCTCAACAAGAAGTTCCTTTGTATGGTCATCAAGTCTATCAAATGCTTCCTCGTAGATAATACAAACAACTGATTCAGGACAGTTTCCAACTGTTTCTGCGAGTGGATTTACCCTTGATACCTTAATCATTTCCTTTGACTTTGGTGTTCCAAACATAAGAAGGTTGATTGTATTGTGCAATCCAGCTTCTTGAAACTTTTCATCAACCAGTGATTGATTTTCTTCTGTCAATTCAAAAAATTTTGCCATAATTCGAATAAAATTAACTGTTTAAAAATATTTATCGTTGCAAATATACTACTTAAATCGCTAATTCAAAAATTTAGTACGAAAATAATTCACAAAAAACATACAATACCCTATGAGTAGATTACTTGAGCGTTTAAAACGTGAAAAGGCTGAGAAAGAAATGAGACGTTTAGAGCGTGAACGAAAACGAAAAGAAAGGGAAACAGAAAAGAAGAAAGAAAAACGTGAACGAAGGAAAAAATTGCTCAAAAAAAGAGCAAACAGAAGGGCATACGTAAAACGAAGAAAAGCAGAACTTAAAAAACGTGAACGTATGGGTGATGCATTTGGATACTATCGCATACTGATAATGAAGAATAACAAAAAATTAAAATCAGTAGGTCATGCGTATTGGAGGATTAATGCAATGGAAAAATATCATGATTTAATTGCCAAGAATAGGGAGGATGTGAAATTCCCTGCACACATATACGAAACAAACCAAAAGAAACAAAAGGAAGCAAAGCGTTCGCAAAAAGTAAAATTTGAGATAATGGTTCTTGAACGTGTAAGCGAAGAAGAAAGCAATGTATCTCATTTCAGAAACGATAACGGAAAATTCGTTGAATATGTAATCAAGGACGATAAATCATACAGGATAATAGCGCATGATGAATGGTATGTTGAAGAAACATTTAATGTCTATGGTTATAATCCCTATAAAGATAGAAAAGACTATAGTTTTATATTAAATGAAATGATACTTAAACAAGGTGAACATGATGATATTAAAAGGATTTTCCATTTCAATCACAGACTAATTATACAAAATGATAATGATATTGATATAATAACATGTAAAACACCAAAAGAGGCCGAAAGGCTTCATGACGCATTAAAGAAATCGTGTGATGGTAAGCCAAATCTATTCTTCACAGGAAAATTAAGAAGAACCAGAAGTAGTTGGATTCTAAACGAAATGGAAAAGAAAACAGGTTGGACAAGGAGTACTTGTCAAAAGGTTCACACATTATGATGTGTGTATATCGAATTTGAAACCTAACATGTTGACTATAATATTATCGCTTGCTTTATGCTCTTTATCGTGACCTGTTATATTATATAACTCCCTGTCAAGTTTCAAAATCGACTGTTCGTCTGTCACAATATTTATTGTGATATCAGATAAGTCAAAATCCATATGTACTTTCTTTAAATCGTATGAAGCATTTTCCAAATGCTCCGCTATTGTTATAAGGTCATCTAAAGTAATATCTTTCATTGTCCCAAAACCTTTGCTATCTTATTAAAAATGTTATTCACTAATTTTTTGGTTCTTTTTGATAATGGTATTTTCCGTTTCTTTGGTTCTTCAAACGTCAAATTATGCTTATCAAGTTCTTCTATGAGTTGTATTGTGGTTGTCTTTAGTTGTTGCTCAAAAATGAAATTATCTTTTTGCATACCAACATACTCACGTATTCTGTCCAAATCCAAATTGTTTTCTTTATTTTCCATGATGCAAATATACTACAAGAATATGATAAAACAAAAAATAGGACTATTCATCTTCTAAATAATACGTACCAACCCGTTCCATCATCTCTTCAAGTTGATGTAGTAGCCATACGCAACCGCTTGTCAAACCCATGTCCATTATAACGGTTAACACAACATAGTTTCCTACACCGAATACCATGTTGAACGGTGTGAACGCTACGGCCGGAACTAAAAATATATTAATAAGCGAGAAAATAAGTCCAACCCATGTTGATAGGCACATTGGGCAGGTAAACAATTCGCCAAAATTATCATTAATCGAATGGGAAAACTCCCTCCACCACTCAAATACACCAAATGGGCCTTTGGCAAAAATAATCATATTGCATATGCCATAGGCAAAAAGTATATACCCTAAAAATGTTATAAACGTTATCATTTTAATTCTGTGTTTTCTGCTTGTTATTATTTACCCGTTCAATTGACATCTTTATTTTCTTGTCTATCTCATTCTCTACCGTTTCGATTTCTTGTTTTTCATCTTTATTTTTTACGACCTTTTGTTTTTCTTCAGATTTGATGGCTGTTTCTTTCTTTTTCCTGTTTGAAGATGTTTTCTTTGGTTGGGGTATAACAAATTCAAGCCTTTTAAGGTCTGATATTGGTGTATCAACAAAAAGTTTTGAAAGTTCATCAATCCTTGATTTTAGCAGAATCGTCTTTTCTTCTATCTCTTTATTGTACGAAATTGTTTCATCAATAGTGTTAAAAATCCCTTCAAGATGCGACATGTCACTATTTACTTCAGTTGCATAATAGTACATATTGGCATGGTCTTTATCTTTAAGAAACTTGATTTTCTCGTCTGAGGGCTTTATCACACTCCAACCGTCATTATAGGTTATGGTTATAATGAAGTTGTTCTTATATGTTCTGAAACTTATACCGTATTCGGATAGTGATATCAGTTTTTCCTCTAATTTCATATTTAGAAGCCACAAATGATTATTGTTATTATGTATGACAAAGAAACCATTGTCATTATATTGTTTAGTGTGCTTGTCTCGTATTTCTTTTCTTGCTTATACGCAATAGCCAAGGATATGCATTCCTTAATAACGTTAAGAATACACATTATCAGTATAAAGGTTAAAATCTTTACCGTTATCATATCTTCTTTTTATATAATGATAAAAAGTTGGACAACCAACCTCAACAGTTAATTGCCCAAAACTTCAAAATTGCCAAGTCGGGGGTATATTTTATAGTCCTTCTTTAGACCAAACATCAAATGCACCTGTATAAATATCATAACCAAGTATGTATTGGTCAGTTTCACCATATATTCGTACATCACGTGGAATTATCTCAGGCTCTGAATCACAGCTTCCGTCTGAATTGGTGAATTTAAAAATTTCTTTAATCGCATCTTCTGCTGTTATCTGGTTATGTGACAACCAATCATATATTTCATATGCTTTGTTTGCACCTTCCACATCTTCTTCATCTGCACCAATTGAACAAACATAAAAACCCATACGTTGTTCAGTTCCGTCTGCCCATTTGTCCTCCTTAAGTATTCTTCTTACGCTTTCCTTTACAATCTTGTGCAAGTCGTTCTCTGTAAGTCTTATAGTTCTTCTCATAATAGTCGTTTCTTTATAAATATGTTGTTATTAGAATAAATCATAACCAGCAGAAAGTCCAACAGAAAATGTTGCTTGTTTTCTGATTGGGTCATAGCCTCCCTGTATAGAAGGGCCGATAAATAACCTGTCTTTCAAAGTCTTGGGCTTTTTAATGTGCCATGCATCAACACTTTGTATTTCTACATTTGGAGAGTGATTGATTGTTGTCTCAACCGTTCCATTATCTGCTATTCGATTAATAAGCATAAACCTGTTATTGAATGTATGGTTGATTCTTAACCAAGCAAGTTCTCTTGCTGCAACATCGACTTCAGTTCTTATTGTATCATTATCTTCCACATAATGATATATAGAGTCCTCATCCTGTATAAAATTGTCGGCATAAATTGTGTCGGTTATGTACTTATACTTCCATTTCACAATGATTGCGCTTTCTGGTTCCTTGTCGCTTGCCACCATTAGCGAGTCGTACAATTCTTTATTCTTTTTCTTTAACGCTTCAATCGCTTGACTTTCGTAGATTTTGATATAGGTCTCCTCTTTCGCTATATCTTTATCTCTACGTGTTTGCCTGTTTCCCATAAAAACAACACAGCATGCTCCGATTAGCAACGCGACAAGTCCAATACGAAGCAATACTGATAGTTTTCTATATTTCCCTGCGTTTTCCATAGTTATATTGTTTTACAGATTATCGACACTCGCCGAATCCAACAATATAGCCAATTTTTGCGAACAGATTGTCAGCTGTTCCCTGATACTTTCTTCGTCCGCTGGTTTGTTTCCATTGCAATATGTTAAACCGAAATAACCAAGTTCGTTTGTCACACCGTGCAGTGAAATTATTGCTATATATGTGGCTTCATTGGATTTCATTCGCATTGCTAACTTTTCATCAATCTCACTTAATTCTTCGATTGTACCATAAAACATCCTATTGTTTTTAAGGTAAATAGGAAACTCAAATCTTGATAGATTTATTGAAACATAATCTTCATCAATATGACTAATACCCGTCTTGGCGTCCTCGTATGTCATTTCACCGTAAATAAATGGAAGACCTGACATGCTGTTTGTTCCATTGTGAAGTTCCATAATGAACACTCTGTCTGCGTTCAAATATGACAAAGACCTATGTAGTATATCATCAATTTCAGGCCGTATTGCTCGTCTGGTTTTAATTGCCGCATCATGTTTAACAAGTTCTTGCTGTTTGTTGTGACTAAATACATCACTAACAATTTGTGGTATATTTGAAACATTGTGTATAAGGTATAGTGCTGCAGTCAATATGACAATGGCTTCAATCACGCGCCATATACCATATTTTTTTACAATTCTAATTAATCTGTCTATACCCGCAACAATTGCGCCAATTATCATTTGTCCCATTTCCATTGTGTGTGTCCGTCCTGTTATGATGATTATTTCTCTCCAAGTGCCCTCGTTATGTTCAATGCCTCATTGAAACCCTTTGTACCTTCTTCTCGGTTTTCCCTTAAAATGTCCTGTGAATTGTCTGAACGGTCATAGTTGAACAACTGTCTCATTCTTCCTAACTGTTCTGAAATCTGTTGTGTGTTGTATTTATTAACAATATCAAACTCAACGTTTTTGAATTCTGGGTCAACTCTACATTCTACAATATATTCTGTTCCAACTGAATCCTTCATGATGAATTTGTTTCCGTCATACTTGTAATCATCTGGCACCTTTTTAAGCATATGTGCCTCGCTTAAAAATGTTGTATTCTTAAAATGTAACCTTTTCATATTCTTCTTTGATTCTCCAAGACTTGTTTTGCGCTTGATTGCGTCTTTTTTATTTTCTGATTTTTTTACAATTTCCCTTGTTGCAAGGCCAGCTGTTTTTACAGCGTCTTCGTCCTCTGCACGCGCTTTCTCGACCTTTTTTCTTTGGTCAAGATATCTCTTGTTGCCTTCGCGGTCAGCACCGCTTTCCTCGTCATCGGTATTTTTCTTATTAATGACTGAAGGATAACCAAGAGCCAATGCTTCATGACGTTCCCTTGTCTCTTCATCAATGACATCGTAATCCCACTCTAACATACCCTTATTGGTATCGTTAGTGTTTTCACTTGGCGCATCACGTTTCTCGTTCTTTGGATTATACTTATCCACTTCTTTCATGATATCGTTGACAGCCTTGCCATTGTTTTTCTTGTCATCTTGCACTACCCCAGGTCCAAGTGTAGGCTTGAACTCGTTCTTGGTACTTTCCGCAAGAGTCCTACTTAATTCGCTTAACGTATATCTTTTTTCTTCTAACATTTTTTATATATTAAAATAGTTTATTTTGCCCTGTTGATAACTTCAATCCCTGAACAAACTGTGCATAAAGCAATTGCCTCTCTTTCTCAATATCTCTTTCTTCTGGTGCTTTTGCGCGTTCCTCAGAAAGTTCATTCGCAATGCAGTTCACACGGTCAATAACGTTGCTGACATCAAAGTCATCTCTGTAGTTATAAATATCTTCCATAATCGGTTTATTGTTTAAAATTTACTGAAACTGAATGATTTTTTCCGCCCTTTCTGTCAAAAGACTCGTCATCTCCAAATGCAGGAACGTCATATGTGTAGTCTCCTACGCTTGTTGTTGTGGTTGACTCATCTACATCATAATTGCTTTTTTGCCTATACATCGGGAAAACAGGCTGTGCGAACGTACCAACATCACCCCCACCTTCTATTCCTCCGGCATATGCTTCTTCATTCATTTTTTCAGGTACATTCTTTTCAAACAAGTCAATGTAAAGTTGTTTTACTTTCAATTTGAATTTTGATTTCCTTACCTTAAAGTCAGTTTCATTTGGGTCATTTTTTTCGCCATAAGACACTTTCATGGTTGGTTTTTTAAAATTACCATTTTCGTCCTTGTTTGAAACTGTTTCATTCTTGGTTATTATGTCATATTTCCTAAGATAAGCAATAAGTTTGTTCCTGTCAAGACCACGCAAACGTAACATGTCAGAAGGTTGTGCGTTTATCGGGTCATTTTTCAGGTCAAATATGAACTGCCTTATGTTATTCTCAAAAATTTCGTCATTCATATGTACCTTTTCGGAAATCTCATTCATAACTTGTTCGCTTATTATGATGGTTCTGCTTTCCTTAACCACAGGTTTAATCTCACAAGTTTGTATATCAATATACAGCCTATTATTTTTAATTCTATTAATGACTATTGACGGATTTTTCTTTTTGAGAACTGAATAATCTGATATCGCTTTTATCGCTCTCAAAATAAAATTTTTATCTGCATGAGGGTATAACGCCCTTACTTCCGCGCCTATATCATACAATCTATCTTCTGCTTTTTGATAGGATTTCTTGGTCTGTCCGTCACCCTTTCTAAAAATATTTGTATTTCTCTCAACAGATTGTCCATCGGCGCGTGGCTCTTTGTCTGGCATGAAGCCTATCACTTCAAGTGTACCATCCTGATTTCTTACAATATCGGCATCCTGAAAATGCTTATCATCGTAAACATGTGAACGCCCCCTCATTTTCGTTTTATCTGTTATTTGCTCAATCATCTTCAGCATAACGGTTTCTTTTCCTTCTGAAGAATTATATACAGCAGCAAGCGCATCAATCAACTTAAAATCTTTGTTTTTGATTTTCAGCCAATTATTGAGTGATAGGACTTCTTTTTTATGTTTACTATAAAAGTTATTTAATTTTTGTTTAAGTTGTTCATCCATTGTTTATTAAC
>Ga0247609_10001794_pt1 | contig 24295 bp, 19 predicted proteins | sample 172DNAGHGlowgp2_FD_193487 | JGI IMG/M metagenome (GOLD analysis project Ga0247609, IMG submission 193487) | Sheep rumen microbial communities from Palmerston North, Manawatu-Wanganui, New Zealand - 1728 DNA GHGlow gp2 | ecosystem: Host-associated > Mammals > Digestive system > Stomach > Rumen ...
TAGTCCACGATGAGTTCACCGTCCATAAAGAAGCGGACACGCCCGTCACGGCTCTCTATCTTCACATGATACCAGTGGTTAGGGCGCAACAGATGGGCCGCATCGGTATATTCCTTCAGGATGGCAGGACGATAGGCTGTGCTGTCCACCCCTCGCTCATCGCCCGTATAGCGACGGAAGCGCGTAGTGGAATTATGGTTGCCACCATAGCCGAGGTAGTACATCTGCAGGGTATAGCAGCGCACGAAGATACCGCTGCGCCAGGAGACTCTTGCCCAGATATCCTTCTGCTGCGGGTCACTGGCCAGCCAGAAACAGTTCAGGTCGCTCAGGCGGTCACCTTCCCTACCCTCGTCCACCACCTGGGCATCATATTCCACGACGCTGTTTGCCGACAGCTGCTCTTTGCGCCAAAGCGTCAGCCCCTTGGGCGACAACAGCTCGCAGGTGTCGCCGCGGAAAGTCACACGATAGTCGGGTGACTCGGACTCCACCCGCCAGTATCGGTTAAAGTCCTTTTTGTTCAGTCCCGACTGTCCCATCATCGTCGCTGTGACAAGCAGGAAAAGCAGTTGTAGTGTCAGTCTTGCAGTCATTGCTATCGGTTGCGTTTTTGAATAATTGGTGCAAAAGTAAGAAAAAAAATGCGAATTTCGTGCATTTTGCATAAATTATGATAAGATTTTTTTTGATTATCCAACAAATTTCGTAACTTTGCCCTCTCTATTAAAACAAACTACATCAAAACAAATGGAAAACAAAACGTATTTCTTTGCCGTCGACCTGGGTGCAACCAGTGGACGAACCATCATTGGCAGCATCAACGGCGGGCGTTTGGAACAGGAAGAGATTACCCGCTTCCCCAACAATCTCATCGAAACGGGCGGACACTTCTATTGGGACCTCTACGCCCTGTATTTCGAAATGATTCGCGGTCTGAAGGAGGTAGCCCGCAGAGGACTGAACATCACCTCCATCGGCATCGACACGTGGGGTGTCGATTTCGTATGCATTGGCGAGGATGGAGCCATCCTGCGCAATCCGATGGCCTATCGCGACCCGCATACCTTTGCAGCGATGGACGACTACCTGTCTCGCGTGGTTCCGCAACGTGAAGTCTACGACATCACGGGCATCCAATTCATGAACTTCAACTCGCTGTTCCAGCTCTATGCCATGCAGCAGGCAGGCAACAGCGCTTTGCGGCATTGCAGCAAAATACTCTTCGTACCTGATGCCCTGTCGTGGATGCTCACTGGCGAGGCGGTCTGCGAATACACCATCGCTTCTACATCGCAAATGCTCGACCCACGCACAGGCGATCTTAGCGAGAAGCTCATCGCAAGCGTCGGACTGACGCGCGACCATTTCGGACGCATGGTCCAGCCAGGCACCCAGATTGGTGTGCTGACCGAAGAAGTACAGAAGATGACGGGACTGGGTCCTGTGCCTGTAATCGCCGTTGCTGGTCACGATACAGGTGCTGCCGTAGCTGCAGTACCTGCCAAGAACGAAAACTTCGCCTACCTCTCAAGCGGCACGTGGAGCCTGATGGGCATCGAAACCAAGGATGCCATCATCAACGACCGTTCCTACGAACTGAACTTCACCAACGAGGGCGGCATCGAGGGCACGACGCGCTTCCTGAAAAATATCTGTGGCATGTGGCTCTATGAGCGGTGCCGCAAGGAATGGCCTGAGGAGGTGCGCCAGCTGTCGCATCCTGAATTGCAGGGTTCGGCCATGCAGGTCGAGGCATTCCGCAGCATCATCAATCCTGACGATGCAGCGTTCGCCAATCCCTCGTCGATGATTGAGGCTATCCAGCAATACTGCCGTGATACGAAGCAGCCTGTGCCAGAGACTCCCGCTGAAATCTGCCGTTGCATCTTTGACTCCCTGGCGCTGAGGTATAAGCAGGTATTCCAGTGGCTGATGGAGTTTAAGAACTCACCTCTTACCTCTAATATTGTATTGCACGTCATTGGCGGAGGCAGCCTCAACAAGTACCTCAACCAGTTTACGGCCGATGCCTTGGGTGTTGAGGTGCTGGCAGGTCCGCAGGAGTGTACGGCCATCGGCAACATCATGCTGCAGGCGAAGGCCACGGGGCTGGTGAAAGACATCTGGGAGATGCGCCACATCATTGCCAACAGCGTCGATATGGTTCCCTATCATCCCACTGGCGACAAGTCCGCCTGGGACAAGGCATACGAGAAATATCTAACAGTAACAAATCAAAAATAATAACATTATGGCAAAACCATTAGTAGAAACCAAAGCAAAGGTAGGTGTCTTCAGCATTGCGCTGCAGGCATACCTGCCACAGTTCCCACAACTCGTTCCCGAGTTCGAGGCTCAGTATGAAGCATTCAAGAAGACGCTGCCCGACACGATTGAGATTATCGATGGCGGCATGGTAACCACCAAGGAGCAATCGATGGCTGCAGGCGACAAGTTCCGCGCTGCTGATGTCGACCTCGTCATTCTCCAGATGCTCACCTACTGCACCTCTTACAACATGCTGCCTGCTGTGCGCGACCTCGATGTGCCCGTAGTCATCGTGAACCTGCAGAAGAAGCTGGCTCCCGACTATGCCAAGACTGACATCCCCACATGGCTGGGCGAGCTCTATGCCTGCGGTGCCATTGGCGAGATGGTGGCCGACCTGAATCGTGCCGGCAAGCGCTCGGCAGTGATTACAGGCGTTGTAGAGGGTGGCGACCCCGCTTGTCAGGCAGAGATTGAGGACTGGTGCCGTGCTGCCCAGGTGCGTCGCCGCTTCCGCGATACCAACATCGCACAGATTGGCCGTCCCTATCCTGGCATGATGGACCTCTACATCGATGAGACCAACCTCTACCACCGCATGTTCGTCTATACCAAGCAGTTCGACTGGGAGAAGATGTGGGCCATTGCCGACAACATCACCGACGAGGCTGCCATCCGTGCGAAGGCTGAGGACATCCTGGCAACCTTCGACATCGAGGGTGGTGGTACAGTAGAGAAAGTTTGGGATATGGCCAAATACGTCGTAGCCTTCGAACAGTGGGTGAAGGACGAGAAGCTCGGCATGATAGCCTCCCACTACGACGGCTTTGCACAGGGCATTGCCGGCAAGCTCGACTCCATGCTCATTCCTGCCTTCTCCATGCTCATCAAGCAGCATACCGCCTGCGCTGTCGAGGGCGACATGAAGGTCGCTATGGCTATGAGTATCCTGAAGACTATCTCAGGCACAGGCACGCTGGCCGAGATGTACTCTATCGACTACCCCAAGGACATCTGCATCATCGGCCACTCAGGCTCTGGCGACTTCGACATCTCGCAGGCCAAGAAGCCCACGATGAAGATTGTGCCCGTATTCCACGGCAAGGCTGGTGGTGGCTACCTCACCCAGTTCTATCCCCCTGTAGGCCCTGTCACCTATCTGGCCATCACACAGGATAAGAACGGCGTGTTCAAGTTCGTGGCTGCCGAGGGTGTCAACGAGGAAGGCCCCATCTTCACCTTTGGCGATACCAACATGCGCACGAAGTTCTCTTTGAGCTGCCGCGAGTTCGTCAACAAGTGGAGCGAGGCTGGTCCTACCCACCACATGGCTGCCGCTGTCGGTCATCATATCGACACCATCCTGAAGGTTGCCAAGATTTTCAATATTGAGTGTGATGTAGTTTGCAGATAAGGTTATGGCAAATAACGGAAGTTTGAAGAGCACCATTGCGGTGTCTCTCACCAATTACCTCGATGCCGGCGCCATTGTGGCTGGAGCATCGGGCTTGACCTTGTGGCAGAACTACCTCGGACTCTCCGAGGTACACCTCGGCTGGCTGAACTTCATCTCAGCCAACTGCCTCGGTGCTGCCATCGGTGCCATCATCGGCGGTTTCCTGGCTGATAAGTACGGTCGTAAGTTCATCTTCACCTACAACCTGCTGGTCTACATGACGGGCGTACTGCTCATCATGTTCTCCATGAATTTCCCCATGCTGCTCTGCGGTTTCCTCGTCACTGGCATCTCCGTGGGCGTGGGCGTGCCGGCCTCATGGACCTATATCTCTGAGTCGTCCGAGGTCAACAACCGCGGTCGCAACATCTGCATCTCACAGATGTCGTGGGGCTTCGGACCCATGTGCATCCTCCTGTTCGGTATGCTCTTTGCCCCTGGCGGCTATCTCTTCGGATGGGTAGAGAGCGTGGCACACCTCTTTGGCGGTGCCGATATGTCGCAGGAGGCGGTCAATGCCTTCTCGTCGCGCATCGTCTTCTTCACGCTGTTCGTCGTGGCCTTCATCGCCTGGAACCTGCAGCGCCAGTTGCAGGAGAGTGCCGAGTTTACCGCCCAGAAGGCTGACGACAAGAAGGCTGGCCTGCTGGACAATATCAAGGTGCTGTTCTCCAACAAGATTGCCATCCGTACCGTCATCTTCCTCGCCACCATCTATCTGACGTGGAACCTCGTCGCATCCGTCATGGGCTTCTTCCAGCCCCACATCTACGAGACGGCAGGTGGCGTGAGCAACGAGACCGCCAACTGGATGAACTGCATCCAATGGGCCATCATCGTGGGCGTGACATTCATCGTGTCGAAACTCATCGACAAGACCTCACACAAGGCCATCTACACCTTCGGTCTCCTCGTGGCCATCGCTGCTTGGCTGGTCATCGTCACCATCGGTGTCAACGGCATGGTGGGCCTCTGGCTCTTTGCCATCCTCTGGGGTGTCCAGGGTGGTTCGTCGCCACAGATTTTCTATGCCCTGTGGGGCAGCGAGCTCTTCCCCGCCAAGTTCCGTGCTGGAGCTCAGGGCTTGATGTTCTTCATCGTCCGTGGCCTGTCGGCAGTCTGGGGGCTCATCTTCACCATCATCTACGGTGAGAATGGCGAAGGCTTCACCATTGCAGCCTTCTGCATGATTGCCCTGCTCTGCATCTCGCTCGTCGTGGGCTTCATCGGTGCTCCCCTCACCCGTGGCCGCGCCCTCGACGACATCACCCGCGAACGTTACGGAGAGAATTATTAAGTTGAAAGTTGATAGTTGAAAGTTGAAAATATGAAAAGTATTTTAGAAGGCCGCGAACAGTTGAAAGCGGTAGTTTATCAGATTGCCGAGGTCACTGGCTACCTCTGGCAGAAAGGCTGGGCCGAGCGTAATGGCGGCAACATCACCGTCAACGTCACCGAATTCATGGACGACGAGTGCCGCGCCCTGCCCCCCATTTCCGAAGTGAAACAGATTGGCATGGTACTGCCCCAGCTCAAGGGCAAGTACTTCTATTGTAAAGGTACGGGCAAGCGCATGCGCGACCTCGCCAAGGAACCCATGCAGAACGGAAGCATCATCCGCATCCTCGACGACTGCGCCTCGTATGTGGTCATCGCCGACGAGAACGTGGTGCCAACCTCTGAGCTGCCCACCCACCTCGCTCTGCAGAACTATCTGCTCGAGACCGGTTCGTGCTACAAGGCCACGCTGCATACCCACCCCATCGAACTCGTGGCCATGAGCCATATCCAGCGCTTCCTCAAGGGTGACGAGATGACCCGCGTGCTGTGGTCGATGATTCCAGAGACCCTCGCCTTCGCTCCCCTCGGCATCGGCATCGTACCCTATGCCCTACCCTCGTCAGTAGCACTTGCCGAGGCCACCCTCGAGCAGATCAAGACCCACGACGTAGTCCTATGGGAGAAGCACGGCACCGTGGCTGTAGGCACCGACATCATGGACGCCTTCGACCAGACCGACGTGCTCTGCAAGGCCGCCAACATCTACATGTGCGCCCGTGCCATGGGTTCCGAGCCCGACGGCATGACCGAAGCCCAGATGAAGGAAGTGCAGGACGTCTTCAACCTCCCCAAGAAGCGCCCCTGCTAACCCTCCCACATACACGAAAAAAGAAGCAAGCCTCGGGCTTGCTTTCTTTTTGTTGTGCAATTACATGATTAGCCATCATTGTATCACATCAACTTAACCTTTCTGCGATTGGCAAATGGTCAAGGAGTATACACGCATAGCGTATGGCCTGCTCCTTACCCAGCACGTGGATATCCACCGCACAGCCCGTCAGATGGTTCGACCCTGCCACACCACCAACGGCCCTATTCACCGCCTCAGAACGATATCCGCTATTGATGATAATCGGCTCGTCACCAACACATCTTCCATCAGCCTTCAGACATCAGACATCATTCAGTCCCAACCTTCTTCATCATTATTCTCCATATAGCGGCTCATGCCGTTGTCATCCATGTCATCCTCTGACGCGGGGTCGAAGCCTCGCATATTGTCAGGCTCATGGGGAGGACGCTCTTTTCCTTCTACTGTTTTTTTTAAATCAACTTCTTTTCTAAACCCCTCGAATTCGAAGGGGTTGAATTCGACCCCTTTTATTTGTCACCTTGTTCTAACCCTTCAATGAACTTATCAAAATCCGAAAGGAGGGTTTGGTCCTGAATCCTACGGAACTTCTCATATTCCCCTAAAGCCTTAGTCTCAGCCTTTTCATGGGTAATACTCCCAGCATCTGGTAGAATATCACGATCAGAGATCTCCAGATATCGCTCCAAAAGCGTTTTCCAATCCGCCATTTTCATCAAGATGTGACGCCTTGCTCTGTCTTCAGCCATATCAAGAAAAGTCGTTGTTAGCAAGTTCAGGCTGTTAACTTCCTGCTCAGACAGATAGTTCTTGGCAATCGTCACGTCGCTCTTAACGACTCTGCCATCTGGCGCATTCTTCCACGTCATCAAACCCATGTGAGGCTTTTTTGCATCTGCACGGTCATAGATAATCTCTGCTGCTGTCTGATGCGTCACAGCATAATGCATCATGTTCTGCACCGTCTTATAGAAAGTCAGTGTGATTTCACTCTTGGGGTCATAGTCACTACTGCACTCAGCATAGATATCCGTTATCTTCTGGTAGTAACGACGCTCCGAGGTGCGTATCTCACGGATGCGCTCCAACAATTCCTCAAAGTAATCAGCTCCAAAGGGATCCTTTCCTTTCAGACGCTCATCGTCCATCACGAAACCCTTAATGATATATTCTTTTAAAACCCCACGTGCCCAGATGCGGAACTGGGTGGCCTCGTAACTGTTTACACGGTAGCCAACAGCAATGATGGCATCCAGATTATACAGCAAAACGCCCTGTTCATCCCATTTTTCCGACGGAATTTGAATTTTTCTAATTACATCGGATAAATGGAGTTCACCAGTATCATTGATCTGTTTCAGATGATAGTTAATAGTGGACACATCAACAGCGTAAAGGTCTGACATACGTTTCTGAGAGAGCCATAAATTACCATTATTGAAAACAACAGTCACATTCACTTTTCCTGTCGTAGAACGATAAATCAGCACATTACCCTCCATACTTGTTGCAAGCTCTTGAGACTCCATTTTGCTCATAAAGAACTCCTTTGCTGCCTTAACAGTAGGCTTCTTCTGATCAGCATTCGAAGAAATAGCTATACATGCCGTGCGAGATAACTTATACGATTTCACGTTTCTCACAGTACCAGACCCTAATTGTGCCATTTCCTCTATCTCCACCATGTGCTCCTTCAGGTCCAAGCCCTTCTCCTGTTGCAGAAACGTAGCCACCTTATCCATCAGCCGCTCGAAGTTCCAGTACTTCTGATAGCCCATGAGCTTGGCCAGCTTGCGTGAGTTCCACCACTCATGGCCTTCTGCATCTGTTTCCTTGATACTCTCAAAGGGCGACAACATCTCTTCTGGTGAGAACATCTCTATTTCGTTTGTATTGTCCATATCGTTTGCAAAGTTACTACTTTTCTATCAATAAAGTATGCAAAATCCGAAAAAGTTACGCTGCAAATTGTTTTTCTTTTGGTATTCTCATTTTTTCTTGCTACCTTTGCACCCAGCATCAAGAGCAGTCATCTTCGGATGGACTCACCAACCGAGTTTTGGAAACCACGGTGGTAAGTACGATGTGGTAGTATTAACTTCAAAAACATTCCAAATTATGCAAAATCACATTTATTACATTCGTTATGCATTGCGATTTGCTGATATGCAAATCCCAGAGTTAGTAACCGTTTTCAACTCCCAAGTCCAGAACCGCGGCTGGTCTTCCATGCGAGCCTATCACAACCAGGCACTCATCGACGAGTTCCTGCGTCGAGGCATTGATACTTCCGCTATTACCGATGGCCACACCATCACCTTCGCCCATTTATAGTTTTAGTTATTGTTCAACTCACCTATCCTGCCATGGAGAACCTGAACACTTCATCCTCTTGCAGGTCGGGTTGCTCGGTTACCTCTCTCACATAGTCACGCACAAGGTGGCGCCAGTCGTTGCCCTTCATATTGAAATACTTTTCTTGGAACTCCTTCTGGCATTCCACAACAATCTGCATAATAGTAGTACCTTCATCCAGTCCCATCATGTTATGAATCAAACGACGCACGTCGTTGTCGCTATTGACGTCATTCAGTATCGTGCCAGGAGGAATGAACGTTGCTTCTATCGCCTTCTTTCTGCCAACAACCTTTCTTTTCTCATTGGGTACACTGCTGTAAGGCTGACCTTGATAGCCTTTATTCTCCAAATCAGTTGTAAGTGCATTAATGAGGTCAAACGGAATCATAGTCTGTGTATCTACTATGTCAGATTCTCCATTATCAGCCTTCTCGTACTTCTTGAAGTTCTCTGCCTGTTCGAAGATTTCCTTGAACACGTCATCCTGAGGAACTGGCGGATAGTCATGATCTGCCAGAATGAGAATCAAGTCCATCTGAAGCTCTGCCTTGATATCCGTACGATTAGCCCAGTCTGTGTACTTCGACTTGTCATCTATCATCTTCTTTACGGCAGCGGCCAATTTCAACAGCTTATCCTCAGGATATTCAAAGCCGAACTTATTAGCAATCTCTTTTAAGATATCATAGAAGGCTTTCTCTTCGTAGGTGATGCCCAAATCCTTGAAAGATTTCTTTTCCTTATTCACCTCCTTCAAGAGTTCTGCCATCTGCTTAGCCACTTCGTCCAACACCTCCTGTGCAGAAACGGCATTATCGCTTCTGTCGTTATATCTCTCTACTAAAGCATTCAGACGTTTGGTGAAATCGACTCCCTTAATCTTATTGACTTTCTTGAATTCGGTGATGACTGAACGCAACAGTTTCTCCATCAGTTTCACCTTCGTATTGGGCAGGTTCAATTTCTCCAATCTTGCCATATATTCCTCACTTAGCAGATCGAGGTCTCGGGTATCGACATTCACCTGAGCTACTTCTTCTACACCATCCGACTGCAAAGCCTGTTGTAGCATCATGCTCACCTTGCGGTTCATCTGAGTGACGTCGGGTGCATTACCCTTTGTCAGCTTATAGATAATAGAACGGACACCTGTGAAGAAATGGATATCTTCTCTCTCCTTATCCGTGATATCGTCATGATTAGAACAGATGTTGAACGCAGATTTCAACTTCTTGACATGACCCATGAATAAGTTCTGCGTCTTTTCAGTACTCTGAATAAACTCTGCTGCAAGCTTTAAACATTCCAATTGCTCCAAGGGTGAACCTGTCGTGAACTTCGAATAATCAAACTGGGCAAAGAGTCGGCGCAGGATATCAAGTTCATCCTTTACCATTGTCAGCGACTTCTCAATGGTTTCGATGTTTTCACCGATATCGCCACCTCCGGCATATTGCTTCAAGGCATTATTCATGTTGCTCTTGATGCCCAGATAGTCAACAACCAAACCCTTATCCTTGCCTTCATACACGCGGTTTACTCTCGAAATGGTCTGAATCAGCGTATGTTTCTGCAGCGGCTTGTCAATGTACATCGTATCGAGACACGGTGCATCGAAGCCGGTAATCCACATATCTACTACGATGGCAATCTTGAAATCAGAATCGGGATCCTTAAACTGGATATCCAATTTCTTCCTGTCTTCATCTGAACCGAGCAGGTCGTAAAGCTTTTGCTCATCATCCTTCGAGCGAGTCATCACCATCTTAATCCGATTCTCTTCCCACTCAGGACGCAAGGCAATAATCTGCTTATACAAATCGTAGGCTATCGGGCGACTGGTGCAAACAAACATAGCCTTGCCGCAAACCGTACTGCCTTCCTCAATACGTTTTTCGTAATGCTCAACGAAGTCCTTAGCTACAGCTGTCAGACGTTTGGGGTCACCAATAATGACATTCATCTGAGTGACGGCCTTCTTGCTTTCCTCAATCTGATATTCATTGGCTCCCTCTGCCTCGCATTTCTTGTAGTAGTTCTCTATCTCTTGCAACTGCCTGTTGTCCGTAAATACCTTAGCAGCCCTGCCTTCATAAACAATACGTCGAGTGATGCCATCAGCCACAGACTCTGTCATGGAGTAACTGTCAACCACTTCACCAAATACATCTATCGTAGAATCAATGGGAGTTCCTGTAAAGCCTACATACGTGGCATTCGGTAGCGAGTCGTGCAGATATTTGGCAAAACCATAGCTACGACGAACACCGGCATCCGTAATCTTCACGTTCTGTTCTACATTGACCTGAGATCGATGGGCCTCATCAGAGATGCAAATGATATTGGCACGGTCTGACAACAAGTCGATATCTTCAGAGAACTTCTGAATCGTAGTAAGGAACACACCACCGCTTTTTCTGCCTCTCAGTCTTTCGCCCAATTCCTTTCGAGTTTCTACATTGATGACAGTCTCATCGCCAATAAACTGCTTGGCATTAACGAACTGCGCAGATAGTTGGTCGTCAAGATCAGTTCGGTCTGTAATCAACACAATCGTTGGTGAGGCCATGTGCCGACTACGCATTAACGTTCGCGTGAGGAAAAGCATTGTCAGGCTCTTGCCGCAACCCGTAGCACCAAAGTAAGTTCCTCCTTTACCGTCACCTAATATGTTAATATGTGAGTGCTCCAGTATATTCTCATAGAGCCTATGGGTGGCAAAGAACTGCGGATAACGGCAGACTATCTTCAATTCACTCTTGGAGTTATCGGGGAAGAAAACAAAGTCTTTCAGTACGCTCAATAGCCTTTCCTTTCGGAATAATCCCTGCATCATCGTATGCAGTGAGTCAATGCCGTCATTGGGCTTATCCGTACGTTCTATCTTGCGCCAGGCATAGAAGAAATCGTAGGGAGTAAACAACGTTCCGTATTTGTTGTTTACACCGTCGCTAATCACCACAAAGGCATTATAGCGGAACAGATTAGGTATATCCCTGCGATAGCGAACCGTCAGCTGCGTAAAGGCATTCATGATAGTAGCATCCGTCTTCACAGCACTCTTAAACTCCAGCACCACGACGGGCAAACCGTTCACATATACAATACCATCCGGAATACGCTTTTGCGTGCCTTTTATCTCCAACTGGTTTACCACCTTGAAGATATTCCTCTCAACGTTCTCAAAGTCTATCACTTCTACGAACAAGTCAGGCTTCGAAGCATCTTCGCGCTTGATGGTGAAGCCTTCTGTCATTAGCCTGTATGTCTGTGCATTTTGGACATAGAGCGGTGCGCCATTATCAGCAGTTAACTTGGCCAATATGCGCTCTACTTCCATTGGTGTGATTCCTTCATCGCTGTACCTATCCATCAGATACATCCGCAGATCATCGCGCAGCAGCACTTCCGACAATTCCTTGTGGATTGTCTCACCATTCACGTAGCTGTAGCCTTGTTGTTCAAACAGCTCCATGATGGCCATTTCCAGTGTATGTTCGTTGAAGTGTGACATAAGCAGTAGACTTTATTACTTGAACACTTTATATACGTATGAATAAGATTGGTTCACTAAATCCCCAGATGCTTCCGCAGTCTGAATATTGTTTTCTGCCCGTTTTATTGCAGTGTCCAGTTTACCATTCGAACAGAGATTTTTCACCCAAGTAGAATCTTTTAGATATTTCGCTTTTTTCAACAACTGCTTCAGGCCTTTTGATGGATCAGGGAAACATGGCTTTATATATGGTGCCAACCGACCAGATACAGCAGGGTAGTTTCTTAGGAAGCCAGTATAATCCTCAAAGTGTAACAGAAACCAATATTCAATGCTTGGCATGCTTGGACATATTGCAACACTACCATTTGAGATTTCCGTTTGAAACTGTTTTTCAAAATCTTCATGTTTCTTCAACTTAGTCTCATCACCATATATGGTGTCCCAATCGAATACACAAAATATCTTAGCATCCACATTTGTATCCAATATCTCTCTTATCCTTTTGGGAAAGGCTTCGGTGTAGTTCGACTCGTCAGCGAAATACTTAGGTCTGATATTGAACTTATAATCTGTTGTGTCGTTGATATGAGTGAAGTAATAGCGTTCTGTATTGGTGCCACCACTGATAAGGAACGGATACAGTGGTCCCATCTCCCTTGTACCCTCATCCTTTTCAGGCGAAGGTGCAGGTACAGCTTCAAAATATTGTTGCTGTTTGATGTCCTCGGCTAATAGTCTTTCTTTCATAACTATTTCATAGTAGCACCAAAACGCTTATTGCGATACGCCTCCCTGATAGATGACAAACGATTGACACCCCTGAAATCCGTCAGTTTATACAAATCGGTCACACCAGCCTTGTCCTTTTCAGTAAACCACACGGAATCTTTTCTAATGAGGTCATCCACCAAATCCAGCAAACCATCATTATGTGTGGTGACAAGAAGTTGAGACCTTGAATGAGTCTTCAAATATTCAAATAGCATCTTTTCCAACAAATTGGGATGTTGGGAAGTCTCTATCTCATCTATTGGCAAAAAAGCGTTTCTCTCAAGTGACTCATACAATACGGTTTCTATACCGAAAGTACGCAAAGTTCCTGTTGACTCATCTCCCCTATTCATCTGGTATGCCTCTTGTCCGTTTTCATTTTCAACGGTATGCTCGAAACTGGTATGCAAAAGTGAGATGGTTTTCTCTTTTTTGATTCGTTCCCTTTCGTCCTTGGGAATACTCTCATCAGAGATTCGGAACTTCACTTCTTCGTCAGGGATCTGCCTATTCACAATGTTCGACGATATATTTGTGATGTTGAAATCAGCCTCATGCAGGAAGTTTACAAGATACTGGGTCAAGTCCTTGTTCTCAGCTGTTTTCCGCTGTGCATAATCGGTAAGATAGGTTGTGGGGAAAACTGCAGGCATTGTCTGCTCTTTCATCCAGTTCTTGGCAGCATCAATTAGAGGTAGGCTGGCATTCACCTGATTACGAGCCACAAAGAAAGAAAGATTTTTCAGGCAATATCCATTAATCAACTCTTTGGCTGAAGCACTGATTTTATCACCTTTCGGATTTATCTCTACCTCCGAATGTCCGTCCACCAGTTTCCTTTCAAACAGCATTGTAGGCTGGGCACTCTTATAATAAGAGAGTTTCTCCAAATAGACTTGATTCCTGTCCAACTCCAACTGATACCAATATTTCACATTGCCAACAAAAAATATCAGTTCGAAGCGTGATGGTTCATTTGATGAAACCGCGTCAAGTTTGAACGGAACAACCCCTGTTGGTTCGTCCATACCTTCCGGTTTATAACTCCAGAAGCGAGGTAGGAAATCAAAAGCATAAAGCAAATTTGACTTTCCTGATGCATTATATCCATACAGAACGCCAAAGCGAAGCAATCGCGTACCATCGTTGATCTTTACCACCTGACTATCTTCTGCAAACTGGTCGTTTGATGCAATAAAACTGAATGTCACTTCATTCTTAAACGAGAGAACATTCTTTATTTTCAATTCCTGTATCATATCTATGCTTTTTATTTCTGCTGCAAATATACAGATAAATTTCGAATTAGAATCATTCTATTTCAAAAATCTGCATAATATTTGCAATTTTTTAAAACAGAAGATGTAATTCTAAGCTTTTATTCCAATTATTCACCAAACTTCGATGCAATTTCTTTATAGATGATAGCCTTCTCCAAGAACCAGTTGTATGCTTTTGCCCAACACTCTCGTTTCTTCGGATTGATATCTGTTGTTATAAATATGCGGCAAGCCTTCTTTGCCTCTCGCCATTCAACCTCGCTGTTCAACATCGTAGAGATTTCATCGTTATGCATTTTGAATCGCTCAAACAATTCTTTGTCGTCATTAATGTATATCTCAGTACCTATGCTTTGTTTTTGCGTATTTATAGTCAGCCCAATATGATATGCAGAACTGCCAATACTCAAATCATACCAATGCTGAGGAGACGCCTTTCGAGCATGGAAATTGCGAGTAAAGTCATTGTTGTCGCTCATCGCCTCATTAAAGCCTGTCCAGAATTCAAGTTTCAGCAAATCAGTATTGGATAGTCCTTCGATTGTCTTCATCGTCTTTGTCCAATCATTAGGCTTTTCTACGATGTTGAAACGTGGTGCTTTCTCCGAATCACCAATCTGCCACAACTCTATTTCCAACAAGAAAAAGCCGATGTTACTATCTGTATGCTGGTTCAGCCATTCTATGGCCTGACGATGTTCGTCACGTGCTCGCTTCACCACCCAGACAATCACTTCTGCACCTTTACCTGAGGCGTATGTAATCAGTTTGCCAAGATGGTCGTGATTGGTATCTTCCAATTGATTCTCAATAATCACACGACGATTAGTACCCACTTCTTTAGCAAAGATATCCACATTGAAACTGCCGACGGACGATTCTCTTTCTTCAAGTTCCAACTCAATATCTATCGCATCCCCCAGCAGCGTAAGATTCTCTTCCTGCGCTAACCATTTTGTGAAGTCATTTGCCTCATGAGGCCATACCGACCTTAAATCGGTAATTCTTATCATCTTGCCTAATTTGTCCATCTTATCTATTGTTTTGTTCTTTATGCCAGAACTTGGTTCTCTGCTCCTTGTATGTCGTCTCGCCATTCACGTAACTGTAGCCCTGTTGCTCAAACAGTTCCATGATGGCCATCTACAGCGTATGTTCGTTAAAGTGCGATATATTGCAAATATTACGATTCTATTTCTTTCTTCAAATCCTCTCTCATTTTTACCAACTCGTTGTACTCTGAGTCAGAATATTCAAATTTATTATACTCATCATATTTGTATTTGTCATATAACTCACTAAAATAATTGACGGGATTTATACTTTTACCATAAATTGCCATATAAAGATAAACAAAAATCATGTAAATGATCGGAGGGAAATATGTTAGTTTTTCTACATTTTCCCAATCACTTTTATGTATATAGTATAGCCAAGCAATGATTGGACCTAATACCAATATAAGAAGTCCCCATTTACGTATAGACAGTCTTCCCCATGCACGCTTTTCTGCGTTTCTCTTTCTGTTTTCCAAACTACCTATTTCCTTATTGATAGTAAGCAACTTATCTTGTTTCCTACCAATCTCTGCTTTTTCAAATTGCTCTTTCGCTTCTTCGCGCACTTGTGCCAATATATCTTGGTGCAACTTTTCTAATTCTTTTCGTTCCTGATCCTTCTGGGATAATCTTCTATCTGTTTCCTTATCTTTTTCAGCAAGTTGCTTCTCATATTCTTTTTCCAGTTTGTCCTTAGCGTAAGCCTTTGCATTCTCTTGGATATTACCTTTTAAAATGTCACCAAACTTTATCTCAACCATTGACTCAATGATAGATTCTTGTTTGGAAAACTCCTCGGTCATTTCACTAATACCAGCCATTACAGACTGCAGTTCATCTTCTGAAATAACAGAGTTATCCTTTGGTAAATTCATGAAGCTTATAAAACTCTTATAATCATCAGAACTACGAGAAACATATTTTAAAATTAAGCCCATCCATTGACTTGGCAATAGTGTCAATGGCTGATTTACAGAATGAGTCCTATCCCAAGACTGAAGTTTTTGGTCTGAAGTTACAAAATAATACTTTGTACTTGCCACATCTATATTATTGCCGCTTCTAATACATTCAATCCAATGCATGTTTCTTGCATCCACCAAATGAGGTTCATTCCTATTTGTCTTTTTGACAGCTCGAATCTCTTCCTTATATGTATTGATGATAGCAGGCTCTTCTTTTTCATCAAAAGGAACTTTAAAGTTTTCTTCGATATCGAATTGCTTTACCAGATCTTTGTAAAGAGAGTGGATGTGTGTTTTAAATATATCAAAGCCATAATTTATACGCCCATTACGCCATTCGTGATAGAACTGATAAAAGCCATCTCCATTAGCGTATCGTTTAAACACTCTTGGTGTGATTCTTCCAAATGGAGTAGAAGAATTCAACTGGCTCAGGTGATAATCAACAGTATTAAAGAATTCTTGTCTGGTGTATTTTGAAATCACGAATTTCTGCCCACTTTCTTTGCACTTTTTCAAAAAAGAGATTGTGCGTTTCTTACGTGTTTCGCCATTGATACCTATAGCTCTGTAAAGTAAAGCATTATCTAAGTAAAACACCTTTGTACGTAAAGACTTAGAAAGAACATCTTCGGAAGAATTATTAACGACAATTGCATACTCTATGCAATAGTTTATTAACTTGAATATAGCTTTATTTTTAGTTTCATCATTCCACTTTACAAAATCGTTTATTAAATCTATTTCATCATCTGTGAATTGTTCAGAATTTAGTTTCGGAATAGTTACTGATTTTGTAGGATTTACAAATTGAACATAAGTAGAAACGTTTGTGTTTAAAATGGAATGAAGATATCGATACATTAATTTCTTGAAACCTTCTTTTGTAATCGAAAGAGAGTTTTCTACTTTAGTCGAAAAGAATGTCTCAATAACATTGTCTATCTCATCAATTGATTTTGAGCACAATGCGCTATATCGTTTCTCTTGTAGGTTGTATCTTATATCTTCTGAAGACCGGTTGAGGACTTCCATAAATATATTCTCATCTTTAACAATAGGTCTAATTTCATCTTCAGAAAACATTAACCCCATTGTCTCTTCGATTATATTTACTAATTCTGATAACGTTAGAAGTGTATTGCCGTTATTAACATAGACAGACTCAACAAACTTTTTCTTAATGGTGTTCGTTGTCCTATTTGACATGCTATCTGCATATATAATAGTTGCAGTTCGGGTAATTGATTTTATATCCATAATGTTTCCTATTTATTGTCCCATCTTCGCCAAAAGCAAAGACTGTAATTCGGTTAGTTTCTCGTTTTCTTGTTTCCCTATTTGTATGGAATCAAATATTGGAAAAAGATTTGTTTTTATCTCACAAACAATACCAGAAGTTGGAATAAGAACAGGAATAGACATCATATTCTCTTGATTAATTTTCGCTTGGACCCCACCTGTTACATATTCATTAACTTTTGAATGTTTCAAGATTAGATACAAGAGGTTTTCATCGAATCCATTGATTCCTTTCAATATATGAGCATGGTTGTTAACCCAAAACTTTCCTGAAACATATTGAATAACAGGAGTATTATCTTCGTTAATGACTGTTCCGTCCTCCCCCATTAAAATATATGTTCCATCAAATATGTAATTGTCTACATAATCCATTAAAGATGCTGCCCCATAATATGGATACTTCTTTTCCATGCCCAATCTATCATAAGCAGCCAATGGGCGACGCTTATAATCAAAACAGTCAGCCACTTCACTCAGCGTTCCCATTCTCCAGCCTTCTGGGAGGTTTTCTTTGTCGATGTTATCGACGAAGGATTTGCGGTAGAGGGCTTGGGCAGTGGTTTCGAGGTGCTGAATCATTTGATTGTTGAGACAGATGCGGTTAGTCAACGTTTCGTATTCTGAAACGATTTCACGCTGGCGAGTGATGGAAGGGATGGGGAGCATGACATCACAAAGTTCGTCCCAATCGAAAATCTCACGAGCACTGCCATGTGAATGGAAACGGGCATAGCGGTCAAACTCTGGACGACGAAACCACATCATCAAATATTCTGGCAATAGCTGTTCGTGGTCAATAACCTCAAAAACAGTATAAGCCTGAGAAATGATAGCATCATCATATCCATCGAGTAAAGCAATAGATACCTTATCGCCATTGCGTGAAGTGACAGGACCGTATGCAAACTGCCCTCTTTCCACAATTTTATAGGTGGACATGTCCGTGCCAATGGTATTAGCAATCGAAGGAATGAATTGCTTGGATATACTCACACCTTGCAAGTTCATAACCTTCAAATCCTTGTTACGAACATTCACTTCTCTGATATAGTCGCCTAAACGCTGGTATGTTGTCATTCTTCTATCCTCTATTAATTTGCAATCTCGTTTTAAACTTCAAACATAGCAGACGGATTAAACCCGTTCGTCAGATGCTCTCCATGCGAGATGTAGCCTAACTGATTGGACACAATGAGTGTGTCGCCTATTTGTGCTTTGATATTGCGATGTGAATGGCCATATATCCAGTAGTTAATCTGGCTATCTGCAATAAAGTTGCCCAATTCAACCGTAAAAGCACCGTTAATAGTGCTGCTTAAAAATTCTGCAGCAGTACATAATTGTGTGGGGACATGATGCGTAAGAACAATTATTTTCTTTGCATCACTTTCTGAAACAGCCTGTTTGATGAAAGCGAGACAACGCTCATGTTCATGGTTGAAATCATCTGCTGTCAGTCGATGTTCACCATACATGATACGATAGAAATCGCTCACACTTTGCTCCGTCTGGAATGCATTCTGAGGCTCTATCTTCGACCATAATGTAGAAACGATTATGTCCATGTCGTCCAGATGCACTATACTGTTGTAGTATGCATGAACATTATGGCGAATCTGTTTGCAGTAGCCATTTGGTATAGAGGACAAGTCATAATATCCGTAAAAGTCATGGTTGCCCAAACACACTATAACCTGGCTGTAATGCTGACTCGCCCAATCCCAGAATTTATATTCAGAATAAGTGTCGCAATCCGAGTTTGGCAGATCAAGATATGCAGAATCGCCAGCGACAAGCAAAATGTCGCCAGTTACCTCCAATGGATGTTTGGCAATCCACTGACGATTCTTGGCGAACTCCAGATGGAGGTCGCTGACATACTGGATTCGAATACCGTGTGGTATGCTTTTATTATCTGGTTGCATCATCTATTTTCTTCATTATCTTACTCATTACGACTTCTCTTTTTCTTTCCAATTCTTTCCAGTTCTTTAAACATTGGAAAGAATTACAAAGTGTAGCCTAACTTCTCAAAGAGGTCTTTCAGTTGCTGTTTGCTCTCTTCTTCCTGTTGCAAGAGGTCGCGCATTTCTGCTTGCAGTTGCCTCATCTTGGTGTCGAAGTCAATCTGCTCGTCGCGATTACGGAACTCGATGTATTTGCTGGGTACGAGGCTCCAGCCTTTCTTCTCTATCTCTTCGAGAGTGGCAGAGTAGCAATATTCTGGTTCGTTATGATAGGTATCTTCATAGCCCACACGCTGCCAGTTATGGAAATTCTCGGCTATCTGCTGTATCTGCTCTGGTGGGAACTGGATATATTTCTTCTCGAACGGCTCTCCCCATTGGCGCAAATCAATGAATAGAACTTCATTCTCACGATTGCGATAGCGAACCATCTTTCCGTTCTGCTCCACTGTTCGAGCTTTCTTGTTGTTGTTCAGAATCCAAAGCGTAACGCTAATGTCTGTAGAGTAGAACATATTGCGAGGAAGAATTACAATAGCCTCCACGATATGGTTCTGAATGAGCTGCTTGCGGATAGCCAACTCTGTGCCATCGCCACTTAATGCGCCATTGGCCAACAAGAAGCCAGCAGTACCGTTAGCAGAGAGCTTGCTTACGATGTTCAGAATCCAACCATAGTTGGCATTGCTGGTAGGAGGTGTGTCATACCCCATCCAACGGGGATCATCCACCAACTCATTATCTGCTCGCCAGTCCTTCTGATTGAAGGGAGGATTGGCCATGATGAAGTCGGCCTTCAAATCCTTATGCTGGTCGTTGTGGAAAGTGTCAGCAGCCATTTCACCAAGGTTACAGGCTATACCACGAATAGCCAGATTCATCTTTGCCAGCTTATAGGTGGTATTGGTATACTCCTGACCATACACGCTGATGTCGCGTTTGTTACCATGATGAGCCTCGATAAACTTCATGCTCTGCACAAACATACCACCCGAACCACAACAGGGATCGTAAATCTTGCCACGATAAGGCTCAATCATCTCAGCTATCAGGTTGACGATGGTTTTTGGCGTATAGTATTCGCCTTTACCCTTACCTTCGGCAATAGCAAACTTTCCCAAGAAGTACTCATACACACGGCCCATCAGGTCGTGCTCTGGGTCTTTCAACGTATCTATCTTGTTGATTTCGTCGAGCAAAGCAGCCAGCTTGGTACGATCGAGCGACAGACCTGCATAATAGTTGCTGGGCAAGGCACCCTTCAGCGATGGGTTGCTATCCTCAACCTTTGCCAAAGCTTTATCAATCTTGATAGCAATATCGTTCTGCTTAGCATTCTCTATCAGAAAATCCCAACGACTTTCGGGATCCAGATAGAATACATTCTTAGCGTTATAAAATACGGGATTATCAGCAAACTGCTCCTTACCTTCAGCCACCAACTCATTTCTACGTTCAGTAAAACGGTCGTAAGCATACTTCAGGAAGATAAGGCTCAGCACCACGTGTTTATACTCAGATGGTTCCACAGAGCCACGCAGCTTATTCGCCGATTCCCACAGCGTTTCCTCTATCGATTTCTCTTTTATAATTTTCTTTGCCATAATTCTATATTTGTTCAGCCTTCAGCCGAAAAGCTTCAGGGTCTGTCGTTATTTGATATATCTTAATGTTAGGATTACACTTGCGTGCAACTGCAATAATTTCCTGTCGTTTCTCTTTGTCAATATTGATACCCAGATATACAGACTCGAAACAATCTGCACTTAATTCTGGATAATGCCTTATTTCTTTGCCATCAACAATTTCTTTGTCTTTCAATTCTTTTGGAATATCCATTCCTGCACGAACCCAAGACGGCTCTTTTGTTATCAACCTAACCTCTTGCTCGTGCTCCCAAGCTTTAGCCTTTGTCGTCCACAAGTCCTTCCAAGAAGGAAGATCTTTGAAATAGTCAGGCTTTTGGAGTATATCCTTATACTTTACTTCTTCGACCGAAGGAGACATTAGGCCAATAAATCCATGTTGACAGGACTCTAGAACTGCATCAATGTTCAAACCGATGCAAACGCCCTTGTGATTGTTATAATAAGCCCACATCAGCAAGGAGTCATACACCTTCGAAAGACAACAAATCCAAGTGCTATTTCTCAGGTTCTCCATATCGTTTTTCCCCTTCATCGAGAGGAAATCAGCTGGCGGCCAATTGTTTTTATTTACAGGAGCATGTGAGTAATCAAACAAAGCAGGGTGGCAATCAAACGGGTCATTAAACTTAGACGCATTGGTAAACTGTAGATTGTGATGCTTAAGCATCTCCAATCCACCATCCGCGTTCAAATATTTATATAGCACAGTCATGCCCATTTTCTTGTTTTAAGTTATTGTCCTTGCAAAGCGGCCCCTGCCCTCTATTGGGCAGGGTTATTGCCACAATGCACCTGCAAAGATAAAGAATATCTTTGATATAAGCAAATAAATACAAAGATTTTTATCAGAATACTTGTTGTTTTGCGGAATTTTCCGTATCTTTGCCAAAAATAAAAGCAATATGGAACTCTACTTTATCTTGACAAGCATTGCGGTTTTCGTAGTATTCTTCGGCATAGCGTTGAAGGATACCGATAAAAAACTGTCTGGCACAAGGAAACAGGATAAGGATATTGCTAAATGGTATCAGGATATCGATTGGCAAGCCAGAATGAGCAACCATAAAAGATTGCAGGAAATTAAGAACCGATAAGGGTCGCAACGAAAAATAAAAATAAATCGGGCATAAAAAAACCTCCACGAATCTCACGACCGGTGGAGGGACGGAATATTTTTCTATTTGTAGCAGCCCCGAAGGGCTTGTTAATGAAACGAGTCACGAATCTCACGATTGGTGAAACCAAAACTATAAATAACCTATTTTGAAAGAGGAATTTACATATTCATTAGCCTTCCTTTTGATTGTCATTGTTCTCCAACAGTGCCTTTACGGCCTTGTCGAAGTCACTCTCAAGCATGCACATTTCACGTTCGCGTTATGTCTAGGGACTGGTACGTGTCATAAAAGGAGCACCAATGATCACGTTTCGGATTTTTAGTTTGCGGCGCTGTTCATTTTATTCTTCGTTTCAGATTCTCTGGACTCATTCTCATGTCCCAAATATCAACGATTCGCACAGTATCAGAAGAAGGGTAATAAACGAAAAGTATCTTGAAGTTCGTCATCAGTGTGGCACGTCTGTATGTGCGCCGTTTATTACTCAAAAGTTCTTCAGGAGGATATGATTCTGGATACTTCCTTATCCTTTCTTCTATTTCATTTTTCTTGTCGAACCACTGTAATGCTGTGGCAAAACCAAACTCTTGCCGGGCATAGTTAATATGCGCGACAAACATGCGTCTTGCTTTCTTGTTCCATTTTATCGTAGCCACGGAAACTCTTGATAAAGCTCTTGGTTAAACTGTTCAGAAGTAACCCACTTTTGGGGATCTTCATTTCCATTCTCAACCTCATCAAGATCTGCCTCGATCTCTGCCACGCGAGCTTCAAATTCATCCATGTCTTCAGTATAGAAACCGAGTTTGCCAAGGGGAACTTCAGCAACTTCATCCTCAATTAAAGTATTGACATAGCCACTACCTGTAGCAGCATAACCAGAAGAAGGCTCGCAACACATACCAACGCTTTCTTCCTCGTCAACGACTGGATATCTCTTATCTTCCATACTTATAACACTTTGTTGGGTGCAAAGATACGAATAAGTGAGCAAAATGCAAAATAAATTTCGAATTATTTTTATCCCTGCATTATAACCGCCCCTTATCATTGCAACGCCACACTCTGCTTGCAGAGATTGGTGAAACCAAAACTATAAATAACCTATTTTGAAAGAGGAATTTACATATTCATTAGCCTTCCTTTTGATTGTCATTGTTCTCCAACAGTGCCTTTACGGCCTTGTCGAAGTCACTCTCAAGCATGCGCATTTCACGTTCGCGATAGATTTCAAACTCACGCTCTGCTTTCTCGATGGCTTCCTGATGCGATACGGTACCACTGCCTTCGAGAATGTTTTTACGCAAGCGCAATATCTGATCGTCAAGAGCAGCTATCCAGTCGGCCATCGTCATGGGATTCTGCTCTAAAGCTTGGAACTCAGCGTAATCCAAGAATTGCGAGGTCAGTAAGTTCAAACGCTGCAGTTCCAACTCCGTCAGGTAGTTCTTGGCTATCTTTACATCGTCGCGAGTAACATAGTTCCCCTTGAAATTAGTCATTCCAACGAAAGGCTTCTCATTATCCACTCGCTCGTAAATCAATTCTGCTGCTGTATGCTCATGCACTGCATAGTGCATCTTGTTCTGTACGGTGGCAAAAAACTGCTTGGTAAGATTGGCACGAGGATCATAATCGGTAGAAGTGGCATAGATATCTGTTACCTGCTGATAGAAGTTACGCTCACTGCTACGGATGTCGCGAATGCGCTGCAGCAACTCCTTGAAGTAACGGTTACCACCCTGCTTCAGTCGCTCGTCATCCATCGTAAAGCCCTTCTGGATATACTCATGCAAACGTTGAGTAGCCCAGCGACGGAAACGAACGGCTATAGGCGATTGAACGCGATAACCAAGGGCTATGATAACGTCGAGATTGTAATGCAGTACCTCATGAGTCTGAGTTTTGCCCTCAATAGCTCCATGCTGAGTGGTTGTTCGGAATTTCCGAACTACCACTTCTTTGTCTAGTTCCTTATCTTCAAAGATGTTTTTAAGATGCTCACTGATGTTCGATTTGCTCGACTGGTAAATCTCCACCAGTTGCGCTTGTGTCAGCCACACGTCCTCATCGGCAAACAGAGTATTCACACTCAGTTTCCCTTCATTATCTTTATATAGTATCAGTTTATTTTCTTTCTGTGACATACCGTTTTAAGTTATTGTCCTTGCAAAGCGGCCCCTGCCCTCTATTGGGCAGGGTTATTGCCACAATGCACCTGCAAAGATAAAGAATATCTTTGATATAAGCAAATAAATACAAAGATTTTTATCAGAAAATCACTGCAAACCCTAAATATGAAATACGTATACCATAACAACCTAACGCCCTAACACACTCACATTTGACTTTGTCAATTCTACTGAAATGGTTGACTATTACTTTTATATTTATATATATTATAATATATATAAATATAATATATAAATCTCTCTTTTTCGTACGC
>Ga0247609_10001795_pt1 | contig 24290 bp, 45 predicted proteins | sample 172DNAGHGlowgp2_FD_193487 | JGI IMG/M metagenome (GOLD analysis project Ga0247609, IMG submission 193487) | Sheep rumen microbial communities from Palmerston North, Manawatu-Wanganui, New Zealand - 1728 DNA GHGlow gp2 | ecosystem: Host-associated > Mammals > Digestive system > Stomach > Rumen ...
CTCGCATCTTCGGCATCTTTTTGTACCAAAAATACAATATTTTGATTAGCAGCATTAGTTGGGTCTTTCCCGTCTAAACTAGTTGTTGTAGTATATGTTAAATGATTGGCAGTTGCCACAACTGCGGCAATCGCAGAGTCGGTTTCAGATTTTGTATATACATCATCAATAGCTGTTTCTAAAGCAGCAACTCTATCGGCTAAATTACCAATATCAGCAACTGTAGAATCAATTAATTTTAACCAAGCATTATCATCATATACATAAACAGTACCATCGACGATAGCTAAATCGCCTTCTTTTTTAGTCGAAACCGCACGATCTAATGCGTCCGCATCAGTTTCTCCAGCCTGCTTTGTAATACCAGAGTTTACAACAGCTGCACCGGCCTAAATATCCAATTCAGCTAATAAATCACTAGCTAATACTGGTTGCCATTTTTGCAATGTGCTATTATAACGTAAAATTTCTGTACCAGTTAACGTGCCAATATCTGTATCTGATAAATCACTAAGGGCAATAGTATTTAAATTGCTATCATTAATTAAATAACGTCCTAAATATAATTTACCACTTGGCTATTGGTCTGTTGACTCTTCATCATAAATAAAATATAAAGTATTTATATCAGGTGATTGCAATCTATCATAAGCAGCTTGTGAACCACGCAAAAACTTTACAAAATTATAATTATTTGCCATTTAAACTCTCCTTTCTTTTAAGATATTTTTATTATCCATTAAATATTAAAATTTGGGCTAACCTTTTAACAAGGTTAGCCCAAACCAATATGTTTATTGTTGTGCCTCTATACTAAAAGTCCATACTCCGGTAGTAGAATTAACTGATATTGCAGTAATTTTTGTAGGCCTATGATCAATATGCCCAAAAGTTGAACTATCAGCTTCCCAATCAGAACTTAAATAATAATGTTCTTGCCCATCTGGACCACCACGCAAACCAATATGACTTAAAATATAAAATAAACCTTTATAGTTAGTTTGTCCTAATGCTGTCCATGTTTCTTCCTTTAAATGACCTCGAGCTTCATTTGCAAAAGGACGAAGACCGCCATTCACTGGATTACCATTAGAAGTAGGAACACCATACAAGGCATCATAAACATCACTTACTGCTTGGCCTAAAATTGGCATATTAAACTTAAAATCAGCATCAGTAATTTTAGGATATGGATCAGCTACATATTCCCATCGAATAATATTTTCCCCACTGATTGGTGTATAATTAAAGTGAGTAGTAGGGCTAAAGCCCTCTTGAAAATATTCTACATTATTTAAATGTAAGCGTAATGGTAACGGCATATCTAAATGATAAACTAAATCATTTGAATATGTTTCATCCCAAACTGGATTTGGATATTCCGCTTTTACATTAGAACGCTATGTAACATCAGTAGACGTTAATGATGGTTTAGTATAATAAGTTTCATTTCCAGAAATTAATGAAAATGAATAGTAATTATTATTAATAGTTAAACCAGGAGCGCGGGCATTTAAGCTAGCCACCATAATATATTTTTCATGATTACCTTCAAAAATTTTCTGCCATACCGTATTATCATAAATATTATTATATGCCTATAAATCTATATTATAATTAGCTAACCATCCAGTACTTAACATCATAGTATAAGATTTAGAACCAACTGTAATAGTAGTATTAGTATTAGCTACCTAATCACTAATAGAATGCCTATCTCCATAAGTAACCAATACATATCTACCATGATAAACACCATCTGTTTTATTACCTGCAATAGCAGCTTCCATTTCCTATCTATTATTATAATATTTATCAAATGTAAATTGGGAAGAACCAATTTTTTTAACTGTACCATATAAACTAGTTGCTAAAGAATTAGTTGCCATAATCAGTTCTCCTCCGTTTCATAGACCAAATCTATAATAATATATGCCCCACGAGTATTTTTAATGATATCCATTGAGGTAGAATCAACTTTAATATTTTGTAATAATCCTGAAGTGCCTTCTAGACTTAATTCATAAATACCAGTAGCGCCAATAATGACAGGATTAGTATAATTCTCATTTAAATAAAGTTTTGTGCCAGGTATAGTTTGAACTCCTAAATGAATGCCCGGCATATAGCTAGTAAATAATTGTCCTGTCGTAAATTTCTCAGCAGAATCTGCACTAGTAGGATAATTATTTGAATTATTATTATCATAATATCTAAATTGTATGATTTTCTTTTGCATAATCCTTTTCCTCCTTAATAAATCTGCTATGGAATCTTGACAGCAGAAATATTCATTGTCCCATTATATGTTAATGGTAATGTCAATTTTGTTGCTTCATAGTATCCATCAATATTGCTAATAGTATCATGCACATGTATAATACTATTAGGCTATAAATAATAAATAGGAATTGTTGTTAATGTAATATTATCATTGGTATGACTATATGTATATAATAAATTATCCATAGTTTCTTTGATGGATTTATTGCGTCGAGTTACTGAAAAATTATCTATCATATATTGTTCAGATAATTGTAAATGACTATAACCTGTATTATGAGAACTTAAAGTAAATCCATCATCCATTTGTTCTTGAGTTAAATAAATTATATCTGGTGTATCAGGATAAGCTATTACACGAATATTATCATCAGACACTACTTTTGTTCTATCTCCTACTGCTGGAATACTAAATTTGCCAACCATTGATGTACATGGCTCATAAAAATCAAACCAAAAACGTAATTGAGTTGTATCTTTATGTACTAATTCATTCCATCCAGTAGAATCATAAACAATTTCTAATTCATTAATAGTATCAATATTACTAGTGCTTTGGCCCACATATTTTCCATTATATAATTCTCGCCAAAACCCTTCTATATCATGATAATACTATTCATAACCAGTTTTACCAGCATAATAATCTAATCGATCTAATGTTTTTGAAATATCACGATTAGCTTTAGCAATTTCTAATTCTAATGTGTCATCATGGTTATGGTGGTACCAATCTAATTGCATATAATAAATTAATTCTCTCCAATCTACTATTGGATTAATACCACAATCATTTTTTTCCATTTGTAATAAACTTAATAATTTAGTAGCATTCTAAACTCGTTCATCTTCAGAATTAACTTGTGCTGCAGGAGTATTTACTATACGATTTAGTTCTTCTTCAAATTCTTTTGTTGCATATAATCTATGTTTCCCTTGACCACTATTTTCATGATTAGTTGTCTATTTAACTATCCATTGATTTGTTATAGAATTATATTCACAATATTTTTCTCCAGCAGTACTACAAATTTTTTTATCATCATTAGGGTCATAAATATCAAGTGTATTATAAAATAAAGGTTTTATATCAATAGCATAACGAGCATGAATTGGATGTTCACTACCACTTGCATCTCTTTTTTTACCCCAAATTGTATAATCATTTCGTACATTTAATAAAATAGGATTATTTTGAATAGCTGTTAATAATACACCATTTTCAAATTCATATTTAATTTTTTGACGCATTAATGCTGGGGTTACATATGAAATTCCATGTACAGTATCTAAAGTTACATCTGCCGTCCATTCTGTCCTTAAATAAGTGTCTTTTGCTTGAAAAACAAACTATCCATCTAAATTATAAAAATACTCAAATGGTCCTAAAAATTGTACAATTTTATCAAGAATAGAAGTTACTGTATCACCAGCAGCAGCAATTAATTCTTTATCATAAATTAATGGCGTTTGCTGATAACCAATGGGACGATAAGCTCCTACGCGAAAAATCTAATATTGCGTATTGTTCCAATTACAAATACTTGGTTCAATATAAGATGTTAAACTATTAGCATCTTCTTCTATTCCATTAATAAAAATAAATGTTCCATCCTCAGATGGTAAACTAGTTGCAGGAATAGTTTCAGTTTCTGGCTCAAAATTAGAATTATTTATTTTACTTATAATTATTCCATCTGATTTTGTCAAATAATCATATTGCCCAGTTTCTATATTACGCCATAAATAAAAAATATTATCACTATTATTATCTACCATTTTTAAACCATAGTCTTCTAAATTATTAATAATAATATTTGCCCATGGCTCTTGTCCATAATGATGAAGCATTTCATTTAATATTTCTTTAATTGGAATAGATTCTGTTGTAGTAGAACCATCAGCATTTTTTATATCCACTTCTCCAAAATTAGTTTCTGCATTAATATGTCCACCAATATCTCCATTTAGTAAACACATTTTATCTTTTCCAGCCAAACTAATTGTATAATTATTTACCTATGATGAAGTTTTAAAATCTGTTAAAATATAAATACCTTGTTTGAACCAAATAATTTTATCATAAGAAGGGTTTACATGATTCTATAAACCAATTTCTAATTTAATTTTAGTTGTAAAACCCCAATAAATTTCATTAATATTTAATTTTTTAGTCGTCATTGTTAAATTACAAGAACGACGAACAGCCGAGCCTCCATCAATATTGATGGAGCCCGACTGTACTACACCTTCAATAGCTTCGATTGGCTATTCATCACGAGTCAACGAAATGACCTTTGCATAGATAATTTTATTACGGTCATTATCTAGAGCTCGTAAAAATTCAATATCATGCATATAATCCTTCATTAATAATACCTCGTTTCAAATTGCTAATAAGCTATTGTTAATGCCTACATAAATGCTATCCATGTATCTTTTATTCTAGTAAGATATGTATCCCACGCAAATGGAGTAGGCTATCCTGGATTGTTTGGACTTGGTAAACTATTTAAATAATCATATTGTGTTTGCCAAGTTGTCTATAATTCAGTTAATTGTGCAAATGCCAATGATAATGAAGATATTTTCTGAATTGCTGCGTATGCTTTATTGTACATAGTAGTATGCTATGGTAGTAATACATTTTCATAATGCTAATGCAAACGATTAATATTAGCCGCAATAGATTGTAAATCCATAGCTAATAAACTATCAATCTAAATTAACATTGTGATATATGTTTTTACTGCTGATAAATCAGAATTCCATAAATTAATTTTATTATTTATGGCTTCAAATGCTGCATTAGCGGCCCTAGTGGCTTGGGTTTCTACTTGTTGTGCATCATTATAAGCAGACTATTTAGAATTTAATTCAGCTAATGCATGCTAATATACTCCATCAGGATTTGTAGTATATTCATTTTTATCAAATTTTAACTAATTAATAATATTTTTAATCTATTCCTTACGATTTTCAGATACTACAATGCTAGCCCTTAAAAATGCAAGTGTTGCATCATAACCTTCACTTTGCGGCTCAGATTCTAACCCTTTAATCAACTATTTAGCTATTGCAATTTTATTTACTTCAGCAGCATATAATGTATTCTATTCTGCAATATTAGCATCATACTATGCAATAGGAGCATAAGCAGTATTATATGCAGCTTGAGCTACATTTAAATTACTTAATGCCATAGCAGTAGCTTCAATCGCAGCATCTTGTCTATCTTTAGCAACTAAATAATCTACATAAGCCTGTATGATTTCACTATTGCTGTGATATAATGTATTTGGGAAAATATCTTCATAAGTTAAAGATTCAACCCCACATACTGCCTCTTGATCAGCTAATACAATATTTCCTTGAGCTTGTGTCCACTAATTAGTGGTTGGTAAATGTCTATCAGGAAAATATGTACTTGTATAAATATTACTTACGCCTTCAGCCTTACGTAATAAGGTATACATTTCTTGCAATTTTTCTAATAATAAATCTGTAATAGTACGAATAATTGTAGTTTTATTGCTTGCATCCCACGCAATATCCCAACCCTCTGGAAATAAACTCATAAAATCATCAATACTAGGAATTGCAGCATCATAATCATTTAATGTATTTAAATAAAATGCCTAAAAAGTATTTAATGCTGTTAATAAATTTTCTACTCCAGTAATATTAGCAATATCAGCAGGTTGTTCTGGTATCGACCAACTTAATGGCTTATAATTAGGATCACATTTCTATAAAATAATATAATATTCATTTTTATAGTTATTAATAGCAGTAATAGCAGCGGCAGTAGCCTAATTAATTTGTTCTTGTTCTGCTCCCTCATCGCTTAAAAATGCTGCTAATGCTTTAAGTGAGTCATATAATATTTGTTTTTGTTCTAGCGCAGCATCATATTCTGCTTTTTTCTATAAATATAAATTATAAGCAGCTGAAGCTCGTTCATAATCTGCAAAATATTCTTCATATTTTGTTTTTAAAGTCTTTTTAGCACTTAAATATGCCTATTTAGCATTTTTAACACTAGTATTAGTGGTTTCTAAATCATAATCAGTAATACGAATACGCATTACAGTTTCAGCTGTTACGCCATTACCTAACCATAAATGATCAATTGCCCCTAAATCCCATAATGTAATTTCTTTTTGTTCTGTTAAATCTACATATTCAAAATCACCAGTTTCAGCATTAGAACTAATAGAAAAACGCATATCAGGACCTTTATTTTCATTATAACTAATTATCTAATCACTATTGGCATCCCAATAACAAGCAAATTGCCAATCAGGGTACATTTCATTATATTGATGGTCTTCTTCTTCATTGGTAGCTACTAAAGCAGTTTGATCAGAATTTTCAATCTATAATTCATTTAATAAATGTGCAGTAGCATTAGGCTTTACATATGTATTATTTTCTCGCTTCTCATATACTTTATAAATTGCGAAACTACTAACAATCTAATTACGAATATAATAGGGGTCTGTATTTGTTAATGTTTTTAGTTCTTCTAATGGATATCCCACACCAAAAGGAGTAACATTATATACGAAATTATTATTTTCTTGCCATCTATATAATGGAATAATTTCGCGTGCTCTAACTCGTAACATTTCCATATTTAACAGTTTTGTTTTATAAGCCATATCAGAACTGCCAATCTAAATATTAAATTTAAAATAGTTATCTGCCGCATTAGATACACTATTTACTAAGTCAGCATTTGGCCCATAATAAACGCGACCTATAATCGTATCTGTTTTAACTGATTCAATTAAATCAAAACGCTATTGAGATTCTCCTGGATATGATAATGTAATTGTTCTAGGATAATTAAAATCATTATCTGGACAACGTACAAATGTGATTTTTTTAATTTTTCTTTCAATAGGTGAATATGTATAGCTGCCTGTCACACCGATAGTAATTGTTTCTGGTGTCGCACTATCCATATATTCAATAATTAACTAATCGCCAGGCATACAATCATTAACATCGATACCAAATAAATCGGACTAATCACCAAGTGTATTATCATAAAGCACTTGATTATTATCAGTAATTTCAATTGTACCAGTTTGAATTGTCGTATGGTCTGGCTCGACAACTTTAATTAATTCATATCCCAATAAATTATCATAAGTTAAATCAGCAATTTCATATGCCGTAGTATTGAATGTATGTAACATACGTCCTAAGGTATCATTAGGAGTTAATGATGTATTTAATAACCGCACTAAATAATTACCCTCTCCTGGGGAACGGAATAATTTAATTTCTCCATTAGTTAACCATTCTAATACTGCTAATTTAAAATAACGTTCTGACATTAAATTCTCACTAGTTAAATCTTTATCCATACGAATACTATTTGTAGGATAAGTCTAATATCCATATTTTAAATCAGGACTATTTAAATTATAATTAAAAGCAGTACCAACTTCATTAAAGTTAGGCGTTTTATAAAAATAATTTTTCTCAAGTAAATTGCCATCAATAATCTCGTCTGCATTTAAAAATAATTTTGCTTCATCTAACTAATAAGAAATAAGTCCAGAAATTGGAAATTCATGATAGTACACATTTCCATTTCTAAAAATAAATGGATATTTACTTCCAATTGTTTCCAATTTTTGTTCTGGAATATTAACTTTAAATGAAGATACTTTCGGATTAAAACGAACTTTTAATTGTCGTACTCCGTCATATAAAAACATATCTTCAAAATCAGCATAAATTTCTTGCGAATAAATAGGCTAAGAATATACTTCATATTTATTATATTGCTATAAACGGTATTGATAAGTTACACCCTACTCAATAGTAAAATCTCGTTCATAATGAGTAGATGGCTTTACATTATCTAATTTAAAACGAGCAATATCTTCCCATATCATATAATCATCCCGCATATATCCACGAGATAATAAATAAAATCCAGAACAATAATCTTCAGGTAACATATCTAACTCATGATTTGCTTCATTTAATACATATCGAAATGGACCTTTAAAATTAATTTGAATATATCCTTCATCATAATTTAATTCTGGTAATACCTAAATAGGTTTTTCCATCGCAATATTCTCTCCCGCCATAATACGATATGTAGGAGAAGACAATTCTAATCCATTAACAGTAGTAACTTTATACTAAATATAATATAATTCTCCATCTACTAATTCTTTATTAGTTAAAAATTCATCAGTAGATTCCCAATGATTAATATCATTATTCACATTATGTAACTAAATACCAGAGGTTAAATAAACATTATTATCTTTGTCAGTAATAGTAAATGAATATGAATAAACTTTTTCATTGCTATCGCCTTTATCAATATCTTGTTCATAATGTCCTAAAATTCTAGTATTATATAAATTTACTTTTCCAGCATCATAGCCCGAGATAGACACATCAGGTTTTGCAATACATTTAGTAATTCCAACAGTAGAAAAATATCCTGCCTATGATGCGTTAGTTACCGCATCTGGAAGGTCTTCACAATAAGCTAGCTGCGCCTTGTAAAATAATCCTTCTTGAATTTTATCAGCTATATTTTCTGTTGCAGTATCATCTTGATAAATATCAAAATAAGCAATACCTTGTTTTAAATCGAATCTATTGCGCCCACAAGCTCCAAAATAAACTACTTCATTAGTTTGAACTGTTTTTAAACGTAAACACATGGATAAAACATTATTTTCAAGCACCATTTTATTCATTGCAAATGGCACAGCAATCTCTATAATTTTCCATGTATTGTTATCGCCAGTTTTTTTAGAGCGTTTATAAAACGCTGGAATAACTCCATTTAAAATTGGAGGATATAATTTATTTGTTGATGCCATAATTGTCCTCCTTTATCTCTTATATTGTAATGCCTTGCCAAATAGTACGACCATCCACGGCAGCCACATTTGTATTTAGCGCGGCAATAATTTTATTTAATGTATTTATAATATCATAACTATTTCCACTAGTAGAAGAAATAGTAATCTAATCAGTAACTACTGGAATGCCATTACTAAAATATACTGGCCGAGTAGCACTTCCAGCATTAGTTGTAAGTTTAGTAGCATTGGTAGCGTTTGTGGCATTAGTTGCATTAGTAGCAAAAGCGATAGTTAAACCATCGCTAGTTTTACCACCAGCAGTAATTTTTAACTAATTATTATCATTATTTAAACTAGGTTTATTAGTAAGTTCTGTAGCTTCTGTCGCAAAAGCAACGGTTAATTCATTACTAGTTTGCCCACCTACAGTAATTTTAATCTTTTTATTATGATTTGCTAATTCTGGAGCAGTATCTAAATTTGTTGCAGTGGCAGCCTTACCAGCCCATTCTGCTCCAAGATCAGTAATCCTCAATTCTTTTCCACCTAAAAATAACTTATTACCAGTTAAAGAAAATAATTCCTTATGTGAGGCAGTAGTGGCGAGTAATTTTAATGGAGAACCGCCTAATATTAAAGAACTATGATCATTTTCTGTTCGACTAATTCCCTCGTATCCAAATTCAAATTCTTGTGATAAAGTATAAATAATACTGTCTTTTGTAATGGTAAAAATTAATTTATCACGCTAATAGGGAGTTTTTTGAAAAGTTTTATTTAATGTAAAAGTATAATAAAAACTCTTATTATCAGCAGTACGATTCTAAAAAGTTATATTTGTAATATTATTACCTATTTTTGTAATACTGGGTATATTAACATTTTCTAATGTTTCTCCACTAGCCAATGTATTTTGATAATGTATAAATAAATCAAACTATGTATTATCGTCTAATAAAAGTGTATCATCTGGTCCATATACATAAAACTAATTAGATGTTTCAATGGTAAATCTATTACTTTCACGACTTAATTGAGCACGACTATAAAAATAATATAAATTAGATATAATAGTACGGCGAGCGGTTTTAGTATAAGCACGGCAATAAATTAATTGTCCAGTAGTTTGCTAATAGGGATAAAACTAAACCGTAAATTCATTTTGTTTTATAAAATTACCTTTTAATACTTCATTATATTGTAATTCTTGTGCTTCATCATAGAGATATAATTCAACTTCATTATGTGCCTATGGAGTGGCAAGATAATTTTTAGTTTCACTATTTCCAGATAATAATAATAATTTAGCATTTAAAACATTTGTTACAGTTTCAGCATCTGGTGAATAATATTTATGATGGTCATCATTATTATATAAATATAATACTAATGATCCTATAGCATCATAATTATATACATAACCAAAAGAAAGAGTCATTGATAAGCCAGCTACGTACTAGCTAATACTAATTTGATATGGATTAATATCATCTAGTAAATATACCTGTGCTTCTCCTGCTTTAAAATTACGAGGTTCAAACTCTTTTTCTTTTGGATGATTAATATTAGCAATATTCGTTCCTTGTAATATTATTATTACATTATTAAGAGTTTTGTTTAAAGTAATACTTAATGCTCCATAACCCTTTAAAGTATGACTTTCTGACATTCCAGTAATAGGTACTGATTTAGATGCTAATACATTAGTTGTCTAATTAGCTGTGGTAGAATCTTTAAAAAAGATTGTTTTTCCAGAGCCAAATTCTTCACCTTGTCTTGCAACATACCTATCAGTAATTACTTTCTATTGAGTATAATCTCCTTCTGGTATACGAACATATACTCGTTCATTTTTATTATAATTAGGATTAGAACTATATGCAGTAAATCTAATTGCAGTATCAGTGGTTACTTCATATTTACCAGTTGCAGCATTATCATTATTTGTAATTGTAGCAACTATTGTGCGATCATATGGCAAATTTTTAATTCGCTCATTGACAATAGTATCAATAGATTTAAATAAAGCTTCTGTATAATCTTCTGCCATATTACTTCTCCTTTATCTCAAAAAATTCTCTATATATCACTAAAAAAATAATAGAATAGATTGCTATAATTCGCCCAAATAAAAAAAGAGGAAGAGTTTAAAACTCTTCCTCTTAATATCTTATAAACCTTTGCGATTTGCATATTGTGAAGCTTTATTAATAAGATTAGTAAATGCTTCTTCAATTTCAGAATGATTAGTTGCATTAGGAAATGATGCAGTAATCTATACATTTTGATCTATAGTAGTTGATAAACCATTTATACCTGACATACTTAATTCACCTAATCCAGTGCCATAAGCAGCAATATTAGCATTAAGTAAAGATAAAATGTGTTCTGTTGAAGTGCCAGTTAATTTTGATAAATTATTTTGATAATAAACTGGTGTAGTTGACTACTCAATTAAATTGTCTAATGTCTCTAATGGCTATAACATTTCAGTAGTATCAATATTAACACCAGCTAATTTTTCAATCATAAGATTTAAAGATTTAACAAAATTTTCATTACGATTAATCATAGCATCCATAGCATTGACATATTGTAACTCCCAATTTACCGCTTTAGCTAACGCTGATGAAAATTCTGTATTTAAAACATCGGTTAAAACTTCAATTGTATCTAATGTATCTCCAGATAACGAATCAATATTAATAGTAACATCACTAATATGATCTGCAAAATCTGTAGTACTAACTTCTGCGTCATCATTCATTCCATTCTAAATAGTTTCTAAATTCTAACGAGCAGTCATACCTTCAGTAACTAAAGTCTAAAGTTGATTACGGAATTTATTAATAAAATCTTCTAAACTATCACCTTCAGAGAACATACTTAAAATAGTTTCACCCCAAGTATCTACCATTTGAGCACCTTCATTGCCATAAGTATCAATAAATAATTGCCGCAATGATTCTTGGTTAGTAAAACCAGCTTGTAATTGTTCATATAGATATGGTAATTTATCTTCCAGAGTTCCCATAATCTACTCAATATTAGCTTGTACTTCTTCTGGTGATAATGTCAAATCATTTAAAATATTAGCAACTGCATCACGATATTCACCAAATAAATTAGTCATATCGTCTTGTAACTAAGTAATATATTCATGATTTAATTTCTAATATTCATATAATTTATTTTCATACTCTTCTTCAGCGTTAGCAACTTCATCTTCATCAGCAGTATATACATAGCCCCAATTACCTTCACTATCACGCTATAATCTAACTTGTGATTTTGAATTTTTTGCTTCACCAAGATTTAAACGTGCCTATTCTAATTCAAATCGTTTACGTAATACCTATAATTCATATTCACTCATTTTAGTATTACTCATCTATAAATCATTAATTTCTTTTTGTAAAGTACGTAAACGTTCTTTAGATTTTATACTATCAGTGTCATCAATAGATTTAGAAATATCTCTAGATAATTGACTTAACTAATGTAATTTTTCATAATCCTAAACATACTAATTACTGACATCTTTTTGTCGTTCATATGCTTCTTGTAAGTAATCTAAATTACCAAATGTTCCGCCCATGGCTTTATTGTAATCTGTAACTAATTTTTCCATGGTTTCTTCAAATAGATCTTGCGCTAATTCTAAGCCGCCTTCCCAAGCTTCTAACCACTATTGGGTTGCTTCTTCAACATTATCATGAGCTGCTTCAAGAATTTTCTTCCAATCTTCTTCAGCTCTTCGACGATCATCATCACTTAAATTAGCCCAATTTTTCATGGTTTCTGCGTACTAAGCCTAAGCTTGCTATTCAGCTGCTTGAGCATCATCTAGAATATCTTTAGTTGCTTTAATACGATTACGTGCATTAGTAACCATAGAAGCATTTAATTTTTCTATAACAGCTTGTTGCTATGGGCCCAATTTGTTACCTAATAAATTACTAATATTTTTATAATTTTCTAAGACAGAATTAAAAACATCAAAATTATCTACTTCTTTTGTAATTTTATCATTTAAATCATCAAAGGCGCTAACAACTTTATCAATAATTGTTTTACGCATTTCTAGTAAATCTTGATTAGCTTTTAATAATTCAGAACGCCATTCTTTAATCTAGTCAATTTCACTTTGAGTAAAACCAGCTGCATTTAAATCTTCAACAGATAAATTATCTAAATCTGATAATGAAAAACCATGACGACTTAAAATATCTTCTAAACCAGTAGTATAAGTATTTATTTTTTTCATTGTCTCAGCGGTTTTATCTCCAAGTAATGCAATAGCTTCAGCTGTCTAATAAGCATCATCATCAATTTTATCTAACAGATAGTCTAAATATTCAAAACGATCTACGGATACATCTAACTATAAATCTAATTTTAATTTTGTAGCCTCTAATGCTGCATCATAAATTGCATCTTGTAACTCTTGGATTTCTTCTAATTTATCATTTAATAGATCAAGAGTTTCTTCATATTGTGCTAATGCTTCTTCAGCCTTTTTCCAAGCTTCATCTGAACCATCACCAATAGCTTCAAATGCGGCTTCAAATTCATCGTTATTAATTACCTCGCCAGCTTCATCAAAAATAGGAGTAAAATTAATGGCTGTAAAAGCCTCCATCATAGCATTTTTATCTTTATCTAGCCAATCCTCAATTTCAGACTAATATTGCTATTGAAGTTTTAGATTTTCTTCCCGTAAATCACGTTCTTGCTTTAATAAATCTAACTTTTCAGTGCCAAAAGCGCGATCTTTTTTACGAGAAGTAGAATTAGTTTTACGGTCATTATTTTGAATTTGATTAGTAATATTACGGTAGCGTTTTGGTTTATGCGGTTCTTTATTACCGCCGCCGCCTCCACCGCCACCTCCACCGCCTCCACCACCGGGGCCTTTATATTTAGATCCTTTTAAAATTGTAAAAGAAGTCTAACCCCCATCAGTGGTTACGGTAGTATTATCAATAGGGTAAGAAACGCCAGTAGCAGGATCAGTATATTGACCACTTTGAATAGCTGTATGAGCTGCTTTTTCAGGAAGTGTAATCGTTTCAGTTTCAACTTCCATACCGATTCCAGATAGAATACCATTTAACTAATCAATGGTCATTTTCCCTGAAGATACCATATTAGCTAAGCTCTAATAAAATGCAGTATCATTAATAGAAGCTCCAACCTCTAAATCAGGTAATTGATTTTCAACAAAATCATCATAAGCAGCTTTAATATCATTAAATGAATCACCTAACTAATCTTTTGCTCCTTGTAAAGCTTCTTCTCCTAATGCAGCCTATAATGCTTGTACGGCTTCTGTTTCGCCAGTTAAGGCGTCTTCAACCAATTTTGCATTATCAGGGTCTAATAGCCAATCACGACTAAATTTCTTCTTATCTAAACCAGTAATGTCAGCTAAGGCATCACTTAAACCAGCAACAGCATCTTTAGATTCAGTAGCAGCTTTTGGATATTTTTTTAAATTATTTAACCAAGTTTTACCACTAGAAGATAAATTTTTTAAACCACGATTCATCTTTAAAACGCCAACTGCAAATTCCATGGTTTCACGAGATGACATTTTGGTAAATCCAGGTAACTACATAAGATAATTAGTATAATTAGCAATTTCATCGGCATTTAATCCAGTTTTTTCTGCTGTCTCTTGCATTAATAATGCTAAATTTCCTAATTCTTCACCAGTTAAATTACTAAATAATTCAGCTTGATTTAAATTTTCAATATAATCAATTAGTTTAGAAGCACCAATACCAGATGCCTCAGCCTATTCAGATAAACTTAATGTTAAATTCATTAAATCATCTGCAGCCATTTCGCTAAACTAATCTAATTGTGATAATGTATTATTATATTCAAGTAATTTTTTAGCACCAATACCAGAATCTTCAGCTTTAGACAATGTATCAGAAGCTAATTGTAATAAAGTTTCACGACTCTAATCTTGATAAATTTTACTTAATTTATCAGCATATGCTTTCACATCTTCAGTGTCTAAACCAGCATCTTCAGCTGCAGTCAGAATATCTTCAATAGTTTTTGCCTATTGTTCAGCTGCTTTCTATTCTGGTGTCTATTCTGGATGTTCTATTTCGTAATCAGTAACAATTTTTTGATTATCAGAATACATTGTAGCTGCCTATGTGGCTTTTGTTTCAGCTTTATCAGCAGCTTCTTTTAAACTTTTATACTAGCCATCCTCAATAAGGTACATCTTTTCTAATGCATCTTCTGCGAATGCTCCTATATCAGCACCAGTTGCTTCACGTATTGCTTCATTAAATAATACTTGTGTATCTAAAAATGCTTGACTTGATGAATATCCTTCAGGATTATTAGCTCGTATTTCATCTAATTTATTCTATAAACCTAAAATTTTAGTTCTATTTGTAGCAGATACAGCATATGTTCTACCTTGTTTATCGGTCATTTGATAATGAGCATTATTATCAATATATTCTTGTAATGCTTTATTTGCTTGATCACGTGCCTAACTAGCCTACTATGCTGCATTATATAAACTAGAGTTTTTACCTTTAGCAGTATCATATCGCTATTTAGCTTCAGCTTCTGATTCCTATTTTAAAACATCACTACGTTCATGAGCATATGCAGCTTTTTCCGCATCTGTCATTAATAAAAAGTCAGCTTTAGAAACTCCTGTAAATAAATCAGGATTAGAATCATAAATAGTTCCCCATTCAGCAGTAGTAGTTTTTCCTTTTTTTGCTTTTGTATTAACATTTTGAAAAAATGAAACACCGGCAGCTTTCTATAAACTAACAGCTAATGCATCAGCTTCTGCTGCTGCTGCAGCTAATTCAGAAACTGGAATAGTTTCACCTAATAATGATGCTGCTGCGACCGCTTTTAAAATGGCAGTACGTCCAATTTCACTTGAACTTTCCCATAATTGTGAAAATTCTTTTTTAGCATCTTCTAATGATTGACTAGATTTAGGTGCTAATACACCTTCTGCCTAAGCTAATGCTGTTAATTCTGGATAAGCAGTTTGTAAATAACTTTCTGCAGTCTATTTTGCCTATTCATCAGTAAATAAACGATTACCAAACTAATCTTTTATATTTTTTAAAATATCTATATATTTTTCAAGTGAAGCGTTATATTGATCTACTGTAGTAATGTCATCTTCATTAATAAATACTTCATCTAAACTTATATCAGCTAACTAATCTTTAGCTCCAACTAAAGCTGTATAAGTTTCTTTCATATTTTCTAAATATTTTAAACTACCTAAATATATTTCAGATTTCTATAAGTCTTCCATAGCTGTACCACCAGCTTCTTCAGCCAATTTAACAGCTTCCTTCACAGTAGCTTCTACTGCTTCATACATCTAAATATATCCTTCAGCAGAACGAGAAGCGGTCGTAAATAATAAATCACCACTACTACCACGCTCACCTGGATTAACTGTAATAAAATTCCCATAAGCATTATTCTATCGTAAATTTTTAGCAGCTTGATACATTAATGATTCTTCATTCTATCGATGCCCTAAAAATCCAGTCCAACTACCATCACCAATACCAATAGTATCTCTATTACCCCAGTAAGCACCTTTTATATTTTCTGTCTACCGAGCTCCATATTCAACAGCAGTAGAATTTAAACTTTGGCCAGCACTCTATCGTGCAGCTTTTGCTTTAGCTTCGCTAGCTTTTTGAATTTTATCAGTTAATTCATCATATAATCCGGCCGCAATTAATAACTAAGCATTTTCAATTTCATATGCTTTTGCTACATCTAATGCTGCAGTCTATAAAGCTTCACTTGCTTCAGCTACTCCTTCACCAGAATCAATAGCTTCTTGATAAACTTTATATTTATCTTTATATGCTTTTTCTAATTCAACTTCTTTATCTCGAGATTCTGCTGCCGCATTTGCTGCTTCACGACTAGCTTTAGCATATTCTAATTGAGCTTGTGTATTTCGATTTACTTCAGCAGTATTAGCCATAATAATAGCAGTTGTAGCTGCAATAGCAGTCACAATAGCAGCACCAATAGCGATTCCAGCAACACCATGTTTCGCAATTTGATTTGCAATCCAAGCTGCAGTATTACCCCATAAAGTACCAGTCTAACGACCTAATTCTGCATCAACTTTTCCAGAAACAATAGCAAAAAACTATGCTGCAACACTATTAGAACCAACCGCTGCTGTTAATGCCATACGTGCAGCTACTTGACGTGCAACACCTGCTGATACTAATGCCTCTACGGTAGCTACTGTTCCAGCCGATCCAGTTAATGCTGCATTTTGTAAAATAGCTGCCGCTTTTGCTGCAACTTCTGCATCTAAACCTGCTTTAACAAGAGTATGAGCCCCTGCTTCTATTCCTGCGGCGGCAGCAGCTTCTCCGGCACTAGTTGCAACTGCAGCATTAGTCGCTTCTAAAGTAGCTCCCATAAGTGCACTAGTAGCAACTACCTAACTATGCGCAGCAGACAATGTTGTAAAAACAGAAATTAAATTCATAATTGCAGGAATTGCCATTCCAACTGACATTAATGAAGAAGTTAATTTTTCTCCAAATGTTAGATCTGGATCTTCCCATGTAGAAATTAAATTTTGTAAACTATTAATAATAGTATAAGCAGACATAGCACCTGAACCTAATTTAGCAAATACTTCAGTTCCAGTTACCATATGTGAAAAATCAAGTTTTGTATTTTGTAATTTATCCTATTCTTGTTTTAATTTAGTAAATAATTCTTCTAAAGATTTATCATTTTTTTGCCATGCCTCAATAGCTTCTTTAGGCACACCTAAATTTGATAATGCCTAAACTAAATTATCAGCATTAATGGTGCTATCTTGTAATGCTTTATCTAATGCCTCTAATCCTGCCTATAACTATTTAGGCGTTTTAGCTTGAGTAATTGCCGCTAAAGCCGCATTAACTTGTGGAGCCTAATTACCAATATCTCCAAATCCTTGAGCCAATAACTCTACCTAATGTTTAATAGAACTTAAATCAACAGCATCAAAATCTGAGAAAGATTCTAAAAACTGTTGTACAGATTCTTTACCTTCTATTCCTAATTCTTTTAATTTTGCTTTAAAAGCATCTAAACTACCTGTATCACCATATAAGCTTTCATATAAACTATCAAACTATTGGTTATCTAATTTTAAATCAGCACCTAAATTTAAAAAAGCATCTTGCATTTCTGCTTTAACTACTTCCAAGTTTTCCTTTAATGGAACAGTAATGTTCTATACTTGATTTGATAAATCACTGATATCAAAATTAAATAATTTTGCTAAATTAATATCAATAGTAGAACCTTGTTCTAAAAATGTATCAATTAATGTTGTGCGTGCTTGAGACAACATTTCCATTGCTTGTGTAGTTTTATCAATAAGTGGAGTTAATACCTAAGTATTTAATTTACCAGTAGCATCTGGCTAAAGCTATGTCTAACTAATTTTTCTCTATTGTAAAGCATACATCTTTGCTGTCTCAGCTTCACTTAAAGATTTATAGGATTTAATTTTATCTGTTTGTACTTCCTATTTTCCCTTTAATTCATCATATGAATCCGCTAAATCTAAAACAGACTATTGCTATAACTATAATCCCTAAATTGCAAGTTCAGCTCGCATTTTTTCCATAGGGCTTAAACGATTTTGAACTTTACTTAATTGACCACGAACTTCTAATAATTTTTCAGCATTATGTAATTCTTGTTGCTAACTCTAAGTATAATCACCTTGACCAATTTGAGTTGATACAATACTTTGCATCTCTTTTTGCATATTAACATATACTTTATCAGCTCCACCAGTTAAAATCTATAAATCCTAAATTACTTTAGAAAAAGCAGGTCCAATTTTACTAGCAAGTATATTACTAAGAATACCGCCTACAGATACTAAAAGACCTTTAACTCCACCAATACCTTCTAAAAATCTATTTACTCCAACTAATAAATGTTCTAAAAAATTATCAATTTTAATAAAAGCTTCTTCATTAATTAAAGTTTTATAAATAGCTTCTCCAGCGGTTTTTACACGATCGCGTGCAGCCTCCCAGCCTTTAGCATAAATTTCTGATTGCTATTGTAATGTACCTTTTGCATTTGCAGCCACCTATTGGTTCTCTTTCATAAAATCCCAATTATCCATCAATGCCATAATAGTTGTATATTGACGAACTCCACCAACTGTTTGTGCCAATGCGGTTTTTTGTGCTTTAGAAAGTGCTTGCCAACGTAAACTTAAATCAGAAAGTACCTAATCCATACTGCGCAATTCACCAGAAGCATCAAGAGCCTATACTCCAACTGTTGCTAATGCTTTAGAATATTTATTTAAATCAACGCCATCTTCTAATGTTTCACCTAATTTTAAACCTTGTAAGCGAGAAAAAACAGTACGTAAACCAGTACCAACAGTATCTGCGCTCTAACGAGTAGTGGCAACAATAGTTGCTAACGCCGCAGTAGCATTCTCATAGCTTAAACCTACAGTATCAGCAATAGCTGCAAATTTTTCTAAGCCTGTTGCAATTTCACTTGAACTAGAAGCTGTTGCAGCACCAAGAGCAGTAATAACATCAGCATAATATTCTAAATTCTCTCCACCTTTAGCAAAGTTATTCCAAATTGCTGTCATTTGATCTGATACGTCTTGCGCACTCTGACGAGTAATATTAGCTAATTTAACAGTAATATCAGTACGAGCTTTTACTTCTGCATCACTTAAACCCTATTGATAATAAATTAAAGAGGCTTTTGTATAATCTAATGTTGATGTACTTAATGCTCGTGCTGATTTATTAGCCTATTCAGCAAAAGCAGCCATCTAATTAGCGCTCTATCCAGTTACAATCTATATATTATTTAATGAAGTATTTAAGTCCTAAGCATAACCATAAGCTTTTTGCATAGCTCCCATAGCACCATGAATAATACTAGACGAAATCTAAAATCGAGCTACATTTTTTAAAGTTACTAACATAGTTTGCAAATGAGTATTTAAACTTAATGCTGGCATATCAGCATTAGCTACTGCATTTGCTAATGAAATAAATGCTTTCTAGCCTACAGATCCTGCTGCAGAAAAATTCTATGTTAAAGCAGTTAAACTAGTACCGCTATCTTTTAAACTACTATTTAACTTAGCTAAATCTAAATTGCCAGTTTTTGCATTATAAGCATTATTTAAATGAAATGCTAATTCTCGAGCTGCTGCAGAGGCGGCCTCAAACTATGTAGGATCTATTAATTTATTTGTTGGAATATTCCCATAAGCTAATTTTTGAATATCTTTCTATAAATCTAAAATTGCCTATTTTGCTTGACCCGTATCTGCTGTAAAAGACATATTTACATTCAACTATTTAGCCATAACTTTTAACGCTCCTTTCTCTCTTAAATCATAAAAAAATAAAGCAGTTACATCATATAAATGATGTAACTGCTTACAATCATTCCTACTATAATGTAGAAAATTATATAATTAAATTAATTAAATTAGCCCAATTTATCTAATACTTCTTTAATAGTATTTAAATCAGCAGTATCAGCTAACCGTTCTCGTAATTTATTAATATCTAATTCTAAATCACTATAATCTGTTTTTAAAGCATCTAAAATACCATAAACAGAATCACGATATTTATAAATCTAATCCATACTTGAATTTACAAAAGAAAAAAACCAATTAATTTCATCTTCTGGAATTACTTTTTTAATTTCATTAAATAATCCACTACCAACTAACTAATCATATAGTTTTTTTGGATCTTCTTTTTGTTTATCAGTAAATTTAATATTAGTATAACGATAAACCAATTCTAATATTAGAAATAAACTTAATTTTGCCGGATTATAATAACCAATATCATCTGCACTCATATTTAAAATATTAGTTAATGCTTCTAATTTCTAATCTATTGGAAGATACTATTTAACTTCAATAACCTATTCATTAAATGAAATATTTATAATTTCAGTATTAGGTTTTAAACCTAATTTAGTAAAACTAATCTATGCCATAATAAGCCTCCTTTATCACTTATATATATTAATTATAACATATTTTTTTAATTATGTCAAATTTCCTAATTTTGACAATAACTAATCAATATAATCTTCTTCCTTTGGGCCAGGGTCATTGGCTGTTTCAATTTTTAATGCATCATAAATAATATTAGCTGCTTTTTCTAAATTAGTTGATAAATACGCATTTTGAATTTGCAATAATTGCCTATATAACTAACTAGTTCGAATTTTAAATCGTGCATTAGATCTAGCTGATGATTTTAACTATATATTATAAATAACTTGGCCAGTTTCATCTACAACAACAATATCTCCTCCAGCATACCAAGGAGTCGTATTTAATGATTCTAATAATAAATAGAAAAAATGCGAACCTTCTTCTGTTCCTACACTTTTTGATAAATTTAATAAAGATGGTAATACTGATGATGCAATAGTAGAAGAATTATTAAATAAATTCGCATGATGAGCACCCATATGATTCATAAAAGCATCTAACTATTTTCCTTCTTTACTAAAACCAGGTAATGCTCCATAAATTTTATTATATGGCTAGTTTGTATAATGTTCTTTATAACGAGTTTTTGCGCTATTAATAGCTCTATCATTACGTGTTTTTTGCATAGCAGTTTTAGCTAATTTACTATAACTTGTGACTTTCTAAAACTAATACCATAAATAAATATGAAAATACTAAGCTTCTTCTTTAGAAAATGTACTACTATTAATTTCTGCCAACATCTGCATATAATGTTTATTTAATATATCCTATGCTTCTTCACTCATTTTTATTGCCATAATTTTTTTAAAAACAATATCATTTCCTCCTAAAGTTTCTGATTCAGCAACACTGGTACTAAATGTATATGTTTTATTACTTTCATCTGGCATATCAATAGATACACCTAAAATTGTGGTAGGAAAAAAATATTTTTTTTGAATTTCATTCCACTAATTAAAAATTAAATTAGCATTTTTAAAATCTAATTCAAGTAAATTTGCAATATCTGTTTGTAAATCAGTCATTATTGACTAGCCTATTTCAGTTTTTACAATCTAAATAAATTCATCTCGTGATAATAAAAATCCTTTAAAAATAATACCCTCAGCCATATTTTCTTCTCCTTTCTCTCCCAAAATAAAAAAAATAAAGGGAAGAGATATTTAATTATCTCTCCCCTTAAATTTTAATTTAACTTAATGCTCGTCAAATGTATCATGCTTGTCCTCATTCTCTCCACCACGGATTGAGTAATCACCAATAGGTGTCTCACCACGATGATGATCTTGAGAAGACTCTTCCTCGATAATCTGAATCGCAGCAAGTACTTTCTTACTATGGTCAAATCTTGTATAATCTGGGAATGCATCCATTGTGAATGTGAAGCTGGATGGATCACCAGAAGAAGCCATTGTAAATGTAAAGTTAGACTGAATCTTGCAGTTAGGAATAATGAACTCGGCAGGCATATCAAAACCATTGGTATCACGGAACAAGGTTTCTGCTTCAAGATAGAAGTTACCACCAAACTTATCAGGAGTAATCTCGATCTGCTTTGCGTAAGACTTACGAGGTGTATAATAATCGATTAATACACTATCAAATGCACCTTCAAGTTCATCAGCATGCTTTTCAATCACATAACCAGGATTTTCAGTATCGGCGCCATGAGCATCATCATAGCAATCATGAGGCTTAACAAGAATATCAGTACTGGTTGGGAATGCATCTTCACTAGATAAATGCTCAGGAATATAAGGCTCAGTAATAATCTCGCCATCCTTCATAAACATTACATAAGCAAAGTTATCACCCTTATTAGCAGGTAAATAAGCTGGCTTACTTACAGAGAAACTATAACCATCTTCTGTACGAGTGACATCGACTGCATCAATAGTCTCAGTAATATGCTGCATAATAGGCTTAGCATCAGAACCCTCGATTAGGCCTGCACCAGACAGAATCATGAAGCCTTCTGGAGAAATCAAAGCATCTTCCATTGTGAAGGTAATTGTACGCTCACCTTCCCAAGCAACTAAACGAGAGTTACCACGACCGCCCTGTGCATATACAGTTGTTGCGGCACCTTCAAGGCTAGAAGTCTTCAATGTATCAAAATAGATAACAGGCTCATGCTTATAGAAAATTTTATTACCAATTTGCTGACGGCCCTTTGCACGAAGAACGACATTGCAAATCTCTCTAACACCAAATTTCATAAAGGTTTTTTCCTCCTTTTTTAATTTTAATGAATATTTTTCATCCAGTTATCAGGTTTATCATCAGGTTTCCCGCCAGCCAATCGAATAGCAACATCCTAATCCCAGGCTTGCTTTAGCATGAAACGTTCTACCTCATCATAAAGCTGATACATTGTCATATCATTCAATACCGAAGGAGGAAGGTGTAATCCTACCGACAATATTGACATATATTGACTAAAAACACTAGAGCCTTTACTGCCATTTTCAGCAGCAATACGCTCACGACCCTTCATTAATTTTTCAGCAATTTCTTTTGCCTTTGAACCTTTTGGATTGAAAGCCTACTGGGTCATCGGGCCTTCTTTGGTACAAAATATTAAACGTAATACTTCTTGAAGCTATTCAAAATTATTAATATCAATTGTTTTATTTTCTTTCTCTTTATCATATGGCATTAATGCTAATGAATTAGGAGTAAATAAAATATTATAATCTGGTAATAATAATGATAAAACCAAGCGAACTGCTTCCTTTTTATCTTTAGCTTCTTTCTCTTGCATTATCGTCATAAATATCTAAAAATTATTTATGTTAGATAAATCTACTTTGTCCTACACAAACATAGATTTATATAAACATAAACACTATACACCAGCAAAAAAGTCTGTTTCTCCAATTAAACCAATTTCTGATATCCGTGGCTAATGTAAAACAATTTGACACTCTGGTACAGGTAAATCAATCCCGCACTATAACGCTAGTCTATAATCCATTATTCTTGACTAGACAATTCTTTATAATTTTTCTAAGTTTCTTTAAACTCTTTGACAAATTGTTCCTAATCAGCAGGATTGGGCATATTCTTTTTATCTTCTTCAC
>Ga0247609_10001796_pt1 | contig 24287 bp, 21 predicted proteins | sample 172DNAGHGlowgp2_FD_193487 | JGI IMG/M metagenome (GOLD analysis project Ga0247609, IMG submission 193487) | Sheep rumen microbial communities from Palmerston North, Manawatu-Wanganui, New Zealand - 1728 DNA GHGlow gp2 | ecosystem: Host-associated > Mammals > Digestive system > Stomach > Rumen ...
CATTTATTTTGGCTTCATAGCTCAGTTGGCAGAGCACAAGACTGAAAATCTTGGTGTCGTTGGTTCGATTCCAACTGAAGCCACCATTTTTTAAAAGCTTAGCGCACTGCGCTCATAGCTCAACTGGATAGAGCGTTTGACTACGGATCAAAAGGTTGGGGGTTCGACTCCTCTTGAGCGCACCATTATATTTCGGGAAGTGGCTCAACTTGGTAGAGCATTTGGTTTGGGACCAAGGGGTTGCAGGTTCAAATCCTGTCTTCCCGACCATGAGTGAATAAAAGCCTTTATTTAAGGGCTTTTTTGTTTACATAAATATTTTTTTGTTTTGAGTATATTTTTCTTAATGAGTAAAGCATAATTATTTTTAATGTACTTAAAAAAACAAATTCTTGTTTATTGCGTGATTCATTTATAAATGATATAATTATTTTAAGAGAAAAAGGTGGTGTTTATTGTAAAAATGAAGAAATTATTTATATTATTTATTTTATTATTATCAGTAGGTATATGTAATGTTCATGCTGAAGGTACTGCTATACATATAGATGATAGAGTAATATATGGTAATACAATTGTTGGATATTTCGAAACAAATGAAGATTATGATACAATATCATTTGATGTTACAATGAAGCGTGTAAAGTACTAATATGTTATATCTTTAATACAAAATCTAAATTTATTGTATAGTAAAACCATACGTGATATAATTAATTTGGTGATTATATGGAATTGTTATTTATATTATTTGTAATAGTAATTATATTATTAGTTAGTGTTTCGAATAAAACTAAAGAAAATAATGAACTGATGGTTGATAATTATTGGAAACAATTTGAATTACAGTATAAGAGAACATCGACTTCAAAACTATATAAAATACTAGAAGAATTAAAAAAAGAATATGATCCTATTATTGAGTATAAAAAGAAACAATGCTTGAAAGATAGATCCTATGTTCAATATACTACAGATTATACTGATGAAAAAGGAAAGATAAGAAAAAGAAATATAACTGATGAAGAACAATTATTACGAGATGCAGAAAATTATATGTGTTATGATAAGAAAACAATGAGACTATATGTTGAGGTTAACGTAATAGAATCAATTTTAAGAGATAGAGATGCTTTATAATATTTTATGTTATTTTAGAAGGAGAAAAGAAAATGAAGAAAAAAATAATGATGTGCTTATTTGTTATTATATTGATAACTATTCTTACTGGTTGTAGCAGAAAAGATAAAACAGAAAATTTTAAAGAAGAGACAAATATTAACTCAGAGATAACTGAATATATAAAAAAGACATTTAAGGATACGTGGGAATATAGTAGTAAAAAATACAAAATTGATAATAATCATGCTATAGAAATAGTACTTAATAATGTTGAAGATTGGTCTTATTGTGCATATAATTCAAATAAACTGGTTGTAAGATTAAATGAAAACAATAAGAAATTTTTAAAAGAAATCCCGTCTATTACTTTTATTTGTAAGAACAATGGTACAATAGTTGCTAAAACTATATATGAAAATATTTATTTAATTAGAAAAGATAATGTAGAGGAAAATGCTAAGTACTATGATTTAAATAATAATATTATAAATGAAAAAGTAGAAGAGGGATTTAAGAAAACGTGTGTTACATATAAGTATAAAGAAATATTTAGAAATCCGGATCTTTATTTGTATAAAAGAATTAAGGTAACAGGAGAAGTAATTCAGGTGATGGAAGAACAAATTGACGGAAAATATTACTGGGTTTTAAGAGTTAATATGACTAAAGATAGATATGGCTATTATGAAGATACTATTATGGTTATGATTGAAAAAAGTGCAGTTAGAGGCAGAATAATTGAAGATGATATTTTTTCATTTTATGGTTTAATAATTGAACCAATTACATATGATACTGTGCTTGGAGCTAGCCAAACAGTTCCAGCAATGCTAGCTTATTATGGAGATTTGAAAAATTAGATAATGATAAAAACATAATAAAATGTTCTACTAAAGTTTATAGTAATTATTCAAGTGTTAAAAAAATTAAAAGTAAATAAATTAAATCCTAGTAAAAATACTAGGGTTTTAATTTGAATTTGTGATATAATCTTATTATATTAATATTTATGGAGGAGTTATATGAATACTAAAGAAATTGAACAAAAATGGCAAAAGTATTGGGAAGATAACAAAACATTTAAAACTGATGGTTGGGATTTTTCAAAGCCTAAGTTTTATGCCCTTGATATGTTTCCATATCCATCAGGTGTAGGACTTCATGCTGGACATCCAGAAGGATATACTGCAACTGATGTTGTATGTAGAATGAAAAGAATGCAAGGTTTCAATGTACTGCATCCAATGGGATATGATTCATTTGGTTTACCTGCTGAACAATATGCTATTGAGACAGGTAATCATCCCGCTATATTTACTAATGAAAATATAAAAACATTTAGATCTCAATTAAAATCTTTAGGATTTTCATATGATTGGGATAGAGAAATATCTACATCAGATCCAAATTTTTATAAATGGACTCAATGGATTTTCAAAAGATTATTTGAAGATGGATATGCTAAATATATAGACATGCCAGTAAATTGGTGTGAAGAACTTGGAACAGTACTTTCAAATGATGAAGTAATAGATGGTAAATCAGAACGTGGTGGTTATCCAGTTATAAGAAAAAATATGAAACAATGGGTAATAGATATACCAAAATATGCTGAAAAATTACTTGAAGGATTGAATGAACTTGATTGGCCAGAATCTACAAAAGAAATTCAAAGAAATTGGATTGGTAAATCAACTGGAGTTGAAGTTAAATTTGATATTAAAGGTGGAGGTTCATTTAAAATATATACTACTTGTATAGAAACAATTTATGGTATAACATTTATGGTTCTAGCTCCTGAAAATCCTTTAGTAGATGAATTAAAGAATAGAATTAATAATTGGGATGAAGTAGTTAAATATAGAGAAGAAACAGCTAAAAAGAGTGATATAGATAGAACAGAGTTAAATAAAGATAAAAATGGAGTTATTCTTGATGGAATACTAGCAATTAACCCTGTAAATGGTAGAGAAGTACCTGTATATTTAGGAGATTTTGTTTTGGCAAGCTATGGAACAGGAGCAGTAATGGCAGTTCCATCACATGATCAAAGGGATTTTGAATTTGCTTTAAAATATAATATTCCAATGATTCAAGTAATTGATGGAAGAGATGTTACTGAATGTGCATTTGAAAAACAAGATTATTTAGGAAAAGGTTGTAAATTAATAAATAGTGAAGAGTTTACTGGTTTAACAGTAGAAGAAGCTAAAAAAGCAATAACTAATAAATTAGTTTTAAAAGGTGTAGCTGAAGAAAAAACAAATTATAGAATTAGAGAATGGATTTTTGCAAGACAAAGATATTGGGGTGAACCAGTACCAATAATTCATTTAGAAGATGGAAGAAGTATTGCTATTAGTGATGAAGATTTACCATTAATACTTCCAACTCTCGATGATTATAAAGGTAAAAATGGTAAAGCACCTCTTGAAAATGATCCATCTTGGGTAAATGTAGAAGTTGATGGAGTAAAAGGTAAAAGAGAAACATCAACAATGCCTGGCTCTGCTGGTTCAAGTTGGTATTATCTAAGGTATATAGATCCACATAACGATAAATGTTTTGCTGATCCAGAACTATTAAAACATTGGATGCCTATAGATTTGTATGTGGGTGGTCCAGAGCATGCAGTTGGACATTTGTTATATTCTAGAATGTGGAATGAATATTTATATGATAAAGGATTAGTTCCTGTAAAAGAACCATTTAAAAAATTAGTTCATCAAGGTATGATACTTGGTTCTAATGGGCTTAAAATGGGTAAAAGATTTCCAAAGTACTGTATAAATCCATCAGATATAATTAAAGAATATGGAGCTGATACATTAAGACTTTATGAAATGTTTATGGGGCCATTAAACGCAGACAAACCATGGAATGATGATGCAGTAGTTGGCGCTAAGAAATTTATTGAAAGAGTTTATAGACTTTATATTAATGATAATAAAATTAAAGATGAAGATAATAAAAACTTAGAAAAAATATATCATCAAACAGTTAAAAAAGTAACAAATGATTATGAAACACTTAATATTAATACCGCTATATCACAAATGATGATATTTATAAATGCAGTACAAAAAGAAGATATATATCCAAGAAAATATGCAGAAGGATTTATTAAATTATTTAATCCTCTTTGTCCACATATTACTGAAGAAATATGGGAAAAATTAGGTCATAATAACACTATAGCTTATGAATCTTGGCCAAAATATGATGAAGAAAAAACTAAAGATGAAGTTGTTAAACTTGCAGTTCAAGTTAATGGAAAATTAAGAGCTACAATAGAGGTATCACCAAATGAAACTAAAGAAAACATTTTAAAATTAGCTAAAAATGAAGAAAATGTTAAAAAATATCTAGAAGGACAAACTATAATTAAAGAAATTGTTATTCCAAATAGAATAGTCAATATTGTTGTTAAGTAATAAAAAAGAGTTTTAGAAAATAAATCCTAAAACTTTTTTAATTTTTTCTTTAAATATACTTACTATTGTTATAGCGATTGCAGCATATATGAATGCTAATATTGTATCTTCAATAATATGTTGCCAAATAAACAAGGTAGATAATATTATTAATGTATGATAAATTATAATAAATATTTTATACGTAAAATTCAAATTTTTACTTCTTAACGTATAATAACTTAATATAAAACAATACAGGCAATGAACAGATGGTAAACAATTAACGGCAGGTGTATCAGTTTTATAAGTAAAATCTAAAATAAAATCAGTAAGTGTATTAACTTCTATGCTTGGTCTTAATACCATTGTTGGATAAATAATAAATGTTATATGAGATAGAAAAGCGCCTAGTATCATAGTAAATGTTAAATTATAATAAGAATTTTTATCATGCTTATAAATTATAAAAGCAGTTAATAGTACAACTGGATACCAAGAATCATAAAAATAAACAAATCCTTTTATAAGAGGTATATTCATTATTGAATTCATAACATTATAATTAGTAATAAAAGATTTAACTAAAAAATATATAATTGCTTGTGTTCCCATTACAATGGCAATTGATTTTATAAATTCTTTGTACTTCTTCATAAATTACCTCTAATAACATTATAACATTTTTTTAAAATATAAAAAGTTTATTTTGAAAAATGTGTTAAAAATATGTGAAGATATAAAAAATATAGATATTACTATAAATATATGTTAAAATATTAACTATTCGAAGGGGAAAAATAATATGAAAAAAGTATTGTTTTTATTGTTAATATTATTTATTTGTATTCTAAAAGTTAATGCACTAGAAGCAAAGATTTCTAAGTATAATAATAACTCACTTATTTTATCTTGGGAAGATGATGGAAGTAGTAGTTATAAAATATTAAGAAGCAATACTAAAAATGGAAAGTATAAACAAGTTATTAACACTGAAAACACAAGTTTTATTAATTTATCTCTTACTTATGGTAAAACCTATTTTTACAAAGTAATTGGTAAAACAACTTCAAAAATTATTTATAAAAAAGTAATTCCTAATAAAGTAAGTAATTTAAAAGTTATAAATGTTGGTTCTAAGAATATTAAAATATCATATGATAAAGTTAATGTTACAGGATATGAAATTTATAGGAGTACAAATAAAAAAAGTTGGTATAAAATAAAAACAATTACCAATAAAAATACAACTAGTTATAATAATACCAAATTAAAATTAAATAAAACATATTATTATAAAGTAAGAGCATATAAAAAAGTTGGAAAAAAGAAAATATATGGAGCATTTAGTAATATAGTTAATGCCAAAACTATAAAATTAACAACTAATCAAAAGAATTGTATTAATACAATTAATAATTATAAAATTAAATATTCTAAAAGTGAATTGTCTTCTAAATTAAATTATGATGTTAAAACTAAAGAATTTGCAGTTAAATATTTAAAAATTAATTTTAATGAAAATGCATTAAATAATTTAAATATTTATATGAAATTATTTACATTTAGTAAAGATGAGTTAATTAAACAAATGAGCTTATATGATAAATATAATAATAGTGAAATAGAATATGCTTTAAATAAATATAATGGTGAATTTGGAATTGAAAAAGCTAAAGAAGAATATAAATATAAGAAAGATCTCTATATATTAGGATACAATAATAATGAAATAGATTATATAATTAATAATTTTAGTTATGAAGAAATAAATAAGTATTTGAATATAAAAAAATATAATAATTTAATAGAATTTAAGAAATCTAAATATTTTGTTTTAAATAATATAGAAAGGTATCAAAATTATTTTAATAAAAATAAGTATACTGAACAAGATGTTGTATTATATGTTGAAATTGGACTTGATAAAGAATTTTATACTAATATGAAAAAATCAAATGTCAGTGATGGTAAATTAATACTTGTAAATAAATATAATTATGTTGATAAAAATTATAATGCTAACGTAGAGACTTTAGGAAAAGGTTATGGAAGAGGTTCACTTAACAAAGAAGCAGCTAAATATTTTAGACAGATGGTAGATGCTGCTAAAAAAGATGGAATAAAATTATATAGTGTTTCTGCTTACAGAAGTTATTCAACACAAACAAATTTGTATAATAGATATGTAAGAGAAGATGGTAAAAAGAAAGCTGATACATATTCTGCTAGACCTGGACATTCTGAACACAATTTAGGCCTTGCAGTTGATATTAATTGTGCATCTTCAAGTAGACATTTTGAAAATACTAAAGAGTATAAATGGTTAAAGGAAAATTCATTTAAATATGGATTTATAGAACGTTATCCTAAAGGTAAAGAATTTATTACTGGATATAAATATGAACCTTGGCATTTTAGATATTTAGGCGAAGAAGTTGCAACAAAAGTTTACAATTTAAATGTTACTTATGAAGAATATTTAGTAATAAATAAAAGCTTATAGAAGTTCTTTAATTTAAGAACTTTTTTTGTTATAATTATACTAGGAGTAATATATGAAAAAAATATTGAAATTATTATTTATTGGATTAATATTATTTTTATCTATAAATGGTGTAAATGCTAAAGTATCTGATAAAACAACATTAAAAGATTTAAAAGAGAAATTAAAAAAAGATGAAAAAGAATTAAATAAAGTTATTGATAAACAAAATAAAACAAAAGCAAATATAAAAGCTGCTGAAAAAGAAATGGATAAAATAGCTAAAAAGATTACTAATTATGAAAAATCTATTGAAGAATCTAAAGAAAAAGTTATTGAGTTAGAAGATAATATTAAAGTAAAGCAAAAAGAAATTAGTAACTTAATTAATTTTAAACAAAAGGCTGATGAAGATAATGTTTATTTGGAATATGTATTTGAATCTAAATCACTTACTGACTTTATATACAGAAGTGCTGTTGTTGAACAAATTACTAAATATAATGATGAATTAATTGAAAATATGTCTAATTTAATTGATGAAAATAAATTAGAACAAGAAAGATTAAATAAAAAAATTGATGAAAGTGAAGATACTATAGATGATTTAAATGAAACTTTAGTTAAATATAATTTAAGTATGGATGATTTGGTAGATGATCATAAAGATGCTAAAGCAGAATATGAAGCAAGTAAAAAAGAAGTAGAAGCATATGAAAAACTATATAAGCAGTATAATTGTAAAGAAACAACTTCAATATTAGATTGTGTATCAGTACCATATGCAGATGGATTTGTACGTCCTTTAAAAGCAGGTACAATCACTAGCGAATACGGTTTACGTTATCATCCAACACTTCATTATTATAGAATGCATAATGGAATAGATATAGGTACTGCGATGAATACAACTGTATATGCAGCTGCCGCAGGAATTGTAAGTAAAATAGTTAAAGTCGAAAATCCAAATAAAAAGAATTCAAGTTGTGGTGGAAATAAAGTTTATGTAAAACATAGAATAAATGGAAAAGAATATACATCAGTTTACATGCATTTACATTCAATAAGTGTAAAGTTAAATCAATATGTCACAATTACAAGTGTGATAGGTAAAAGTGGTGGTGGAGAAAGTTATGATTATTGCACAACCGGTCCACATTTACATTTTGGTATCATGAAAGGTAGTGCTTATCAAAATCCAAGAAACTATGTAAGTTTTCCAGCTAAAGGTAAAAGATTTACAAGTAGGTGGTAATAATGAATATTATATTTGACAAATTAAAAGATATTAAAGAATAGTCTATTAACTAGACTTTTCTTTTATTTTAAAATATAGTAAAATTATATTGTTAATAGGAGTTTTTTATATGAGAAAATATTTATCTATTAGAAATTTAATAATGTTAATAGTATCAGTATTTGCAATTATATTTGTTTATAATGACTATTTTTTATATAAAACTCCAATAATGAAAATAAATAATATCGAAGAAAGTATAGAAAATTATGGCTCTAATGGTGAAAAATATTATAATCAAAAAATAACTGGTGTAATTAAAAATACTAAATCTAAAGGTTTACAAGTGACAGTTAACAACGTTACATCAACTTCTGGTGTTTATGATGAAAAGATAGGGTATCATAGTGAAGTATTTCTTAAGAATTCAAACAATACGCTTTCTATAGTAGGTATCAAAAGAGATAAATATATTGTATGGCTTATAGTAATATTTATTGATTTAATTATTTTAGTAGCAGGAAAGCAAGGATTTAAAACATTGTTAAGTTTAATTATAAATATTATTATTTCTGCTCTTGCAATATTTGTATTTCAAAGTAATGCTGAAAGACTAAATTTATTAATACTATATTTATTTGTTTCAATTATATTTATAATTTTATCTTTATATATAACAAATGGTAAAGATAAGAAAACTTTTTCAGCGATAATATCTAGTATTGCATCATTATTTATATCATTTGGGCTTTCATATTTAATAATTAATTTACATGGAAGAGATATTACAATATGGACTATGAATTATATTGAATATGTAAGAGATTATGAAAACTATTTTTATGTATGTATATTATTATCTGGTCTTGGAGCAATTATGGATATATCTATAACAATGGCATCTTCATTAAATGAACTTATTGTTAAAAATCCTAAAATTACAAAAAAAGCTTTATTAAAATCTGGGACTGAAATATCAAAAGATGTAGTTGGTACTATGTCAAGTGTTATGCTTTATACATGCTTTACTCCAACAATACCATTAATATTTTTAGCTATTAAAAATAATATGGCACTTGCTACTGCAATTAATTATTATGGCGAAATAGAACTAATTACAGTTCTTTGTAGTTGTATTAGTATAGTTCTTGCAATACCTATATCTCTTTATATATCTACATTTATTTTAAAAGGAGGTAAAAATGATTAAGTTACTTTCTTTAATATTTTTAATTTTATTATTAATAGTTGGTAAAAGTAGGGGATTTAAAACATTTGTAACATTTTATTTAAATTTATTTCTTATAATGATATATCTTACATTTATGAAAATTGGTACTCCTGCGATAATACTTTCAATAATAATATGTATACTTGCAAGTTTAATAACATTATTTATTTTAAATGGAACAAATGTTAAAACTAAATCATCATTTATATCAATTATGATTGTTCTTGTATTTATGCTCATTATAACAATACTATCAATAAAATTCTCAAATATTCAGGGATTTGCAATGGAAGATATAGAAAGTATTGGGTATTATTCTCATGATATAAATTATGATATGACATATGTTATTATTGGCATGTATTTAATATGTACAATTGGAACTATTATAGATACATCAATATCTGTAAGTTCTGCGATGTATGAAGTATATAAAAACAATCCAAAACTTAATAGTAGTGAGTTATATAAGTCTGGAATGAATGTTGGAAAAGATATTTTAAGTACAACAATAAATACATTGTATTTTGCGATTATAAGTAGTTTTATAGGATTCTTTATGTGGTTTTATAGTGTATCATTTCCATTTTTATCAGTATCTAAAACATTGGTTAAAAATAGTATTGAATTATTACTTGCTTTTATCGCATCAATTATGATCATTCCAATAACATCATATATTACATCTAAAAAATTAATAAAGGACAAAGAGTGAAAAATATATTAAAATTTTATATAATTGTTTTATTTATAAAGTGATTATTTTCATAATAAAAAGAAGTGGGAGGTAGTATTTATGTATTGTGAAAATTGTGGCTCTAAATTAAAAGAAGGAGATAATTTTTGTACTAATTGTGGAAGTAAAGTTAATGTTCAAAGTATAGAGAATAATAATATTGAACATAATGAAAATAAGCAAATAAAATATGTACAAAGTGATGGTTATGCAACAGCATCATTAATACTTGGAATAATTTCAGTTATTTTAGCATTTATTTTAAATGTATTAATATTGCCACTTCCAATTGTCGGATTAATATGTGGTATTAATAGTAAAACAAAAACTGGAAGTAAGACAGCTGGAATTATACTTAATATTATCGCATTTGTAATAGTTATAGTAATATTAATATTATTAATGCTAAGTGCGTTTGGCTTTCTAAAAGAAGTATTAAAATAATATAAAAATGTAGATTAATAATAAAGTTTATGATAAAATACAATAGACTTTATTGAAAGGAGGTTTTAAAATGTTAGAACTTAAAAGAATAACTAAAGTTTATAATACTGGTGGATTTAAACAAAAAGCATTAGATAATGTAAACTTAAGTTTTAGAAAAAATGAATTCACATCTATTTTAGGACCTTCTGGGAGTGGTAAAACTACGTTATTAAATATTATTGGTGGACTTGATAAATATACAAGTGGTGATTTAATAATAAATGGAGTTTCAACAAAAAAATATAAAGATAGTAATTGGGATAGCTATAGAAATCATAGAATTGGTTTTGTATTTCAAAGTTATAATTTAATATCTCATCAAACAATATTACAAAATGTTGTTTTGGCTTTAAAATTATCTGGTATATCTAAAAATGAAGCAATTAAAAGGGCAAAAGATGCTCTAAATGAAGTCGGTCTTAAGGAACATATAAATAAAAAGCCAAGTGAACTATCTGGTGGACAAATGCAAAGAGTAGCTATTGCAAGAGCACTTGTAAATGATCCTGATATTTTACTTGCAGATGAACCAACTGGAGCACTTGATAGTGAAACAAGCATTCAAATAATGAATTTACTTAAAAAAATAGCTAAAGATAAACTTGTAATTATGGTTACACATAATCCTGAACTTGCAAATGAATACTCAAATAGAATAATAACATTAAAGGATGGAAAAATAACATCTGATAGTAATCCATTTAATGAAGAAAATGAGATATTAGATGATAGTGGTAAAACTAATAAAACTACTATGTCATTTTTAACTGCTCTTTCTTTATCATTTAATAATTTAATGACTAAGAAAGGAAGAACAATACTAGTATCACTTGCTGGTTCAATTGGAATTATTGGTATAGCACTAATTCTATCTTTATCAACTGGATTTCAAAATTATATTGATAAATTACAAGAAGATACATTATCATCATATCCACTTACAATTTATGAAGAAAATGCTGATATGACACAAATGTTACTTGGAATGATGGGCAGTAGAGAAGATGATACAATGGAAGATAGTGTTGTTTATGAAAGACAGTTTGTATCTTCTATGTTTGGAAATGTTAGTAAAAATGATTTAAAGAATTTTAAAAATTATTTAGAAACTAATCATAAATTAGTAAGTAATGATATATCATCAATACATTATGGATATAGTGTTAGTCCACAAATATATTCTAAATATAATAAAAAAGTAGTTAAATTAAATCCAAGTAATTTATTTTCTTCATTTGGAAATAGTATATATTCAAATTATTCGAACATTTATAATGAAATGACAGATGATATAGATATGTTAGATGAACAATTTGATGTACTTGCTGGTTCTTGGCCAAAAAATTATGATGAACTTATAATAGTTTTATCTGAACCACATACAATATCTGATATGTTAGTTTATTATCTTGGACTTAGAGATCCTAAAGAATTATCAGATATGATAAGTAAAATGATGGCAGGTGAAACTGTTGAAATAAAAAATGAACCATATAAATTTACTTATAATGAACTTATGGAATTAGATTTAAGACTTGTTCTTAATCCAGATGTTTATAAATATAATTCAAAATATAAAATATATGAAGATATGGCAGAAGATGAAAAATTCATAAATGATTTATATGACAAAGGGTTAAAACTTAAAATAGTAGGAATAGTAGTACCTAAAAATGGAACTAATTCAATGGCTCTTCAAAATGGAATAGCTTATACAAGTAATTTAACTAAATATATTATTGAAAACTCTAAAAATAGTGAAATTGTTAATAAACAATTAAATAATAAAGATATAGATGTATTTTCTAATACAAAATTTGATGAAAAAGAAAATAAATCTAATTTAGACTTTGAAGATTTAATTAAGATTGATAGGAAAATGTTAGAAAGTGCATTTGATGTAAAAATAGACGAAAAAACAATTAAAAATTTAACAACTGATTATATGAAAGATATATCTGCATCTATTACTACAGATACAAGTGGTGCTTTAAATGACTTTGAAACTAATTTAAAAACTATTGCAAGTAATTTATTAAATAATTACATTGAAAATCCTAAAGAGACTATAGGCAATATGCCTGTAATTTATAATAATGATGTAGATGATATAGTAAATAATTATATGAATAGTGATAGTGTTAATAATATGTTATTAACACTTGAAAATAAATATTTTATATCAAGTAAAATATTTAAAAGTACTTATTCATCATTAATTAATGGATTAATAAAAGGATATATTGTAGTTTATAATATGAGCGATACTACATATACAACTGATACTAATAATCAAGGTGCAGTAATTGTAAGTGAAATAGTAAATCTGACTGTTGAAAACTATATAAAACAAGATAAAATTAAAACTATTTCAAATACTTTTGCTACTAATATGACTGAAGCATTAATGCAAGGAAAAGTGGCTACTAAAGTTATGGAATTAACTGGTGCTTTAATGAGCAAAATGGCAAGTGCATTTAATGTTGATCCTGAAAAGATAGCTGGTGCTTTTAAATTTGATTTAAGTGAAGATGAACTTAAAAGAATAATGAGTGCGATGAATAGTAATAATGGAAATAAAAATTTAAAAGCAAATTTAATAACACTTGGATATCAAGATTTAGATGAACCTTCATCAATTTCATTTTATTTTAAGAGTTTTAATTCTAAAGAAAACTTTATTGATTTTATAGAAAATTATAATAAAAAACAAGAGAGTAGTGGCTTTGAAGATAAAAAAATAAATTATACTGATACTACTGGTATACTTATGGGTTCTGTTAAAAAGATTGTTAATAGTGTAAGTTATGTTTTAATAGCATTTGTATCTATATCGTTAGTAGTTTCATCCATTATGATTGGAATTATAACATATATTTCAGTAATTGAAAGAACTAAAGAAATAGGTATTTTAAGAGCAATTGGTGCATCTAAAAGAAATATTTCATCTATATTTAATGCCGAAACTTTTATAATTGGACTTTTATCAGGATGTTTTGGTATAGGAATTACTTTAACGCTAATTCCAATTATAAATTCAATAATTCATAAACTTACTGATAATACTAATATAAGTGCTAGTATATCTATAAGTGCATCAATAGTATTAATAATATTAAGTATTATTCTTACATTAATAGGCGGTTTAATACCATCTAGAAAAGCTGCAAAACAAGATCCTGTAGTAGCACTTAGAAGTGAATAAAGATATTATTTGTCAAATAATGTCTTTTTATTTTTCTTTTGTTAATATGAAAAATGTAATATTATTAATTAGAGTATAGCAATATACTTTGTTTTGTTTATACAAACAAAAATGAAAGGAGCATCACTTATGAAAAAGTATAGTACATTAATGATTGTATTTTCTTTTTTATCAATAATTTTTGTTACTTTTTCATATAGTGCATTTAACAATGATTTGTACGTCAGTGGAAATGGTATGCTTCGAGCACAAGCAGTGGTTAGAGTAAATAGTATCATTACGAATGAATATTATGGAAGTGCAATTGAAAATTTCAATCCAAATTATAATGTAGATAGGACAAATTTATCAGTTAATTTACCAACAACTGATTCTAAAATAAAATATTATGTAACAATCGATAATAAAGGTAATAAAGTTTTTATTCCTGAAATTGAATTATTAAGTGATGTTAGTGAAAATGTTATAATCACTATTAGTGATGGAAAAGATACTTTTAATTTACCCAATGATAATTTAAGTTTTGAAATTAATTCAAAAGAAGATAAAGTATTTACTTTAGAAATATATAATAAGTCTGGAACAACCAATGATAATGTACTTGTAAGTTTGAAATATCATTTTGTTTATGATGAAGTAACTTCTCCTATAATAGTGCTTTCAGATGATAAAAAAAGTATTGAATTATTATCTCCAGGAACAAGTACATTTGATGTTGATCATTATGAATATTATATTAGTGAGAGTGAGGACTCTGTAAATGATAGTACTGTAGCAAGTGGTTCAGTTCTTGGAAATTTAGACATAACTAATATTAATTTTGGATCTTATAATGTTTGGTATAGAACTGTTTCTAAAAAAGGCACAAAATCATCTTGGAGTAATATGGTTAATGTTGAAAGAAATGTAGAAATAACATATATTTCAAATGGTGGAAGTGAATGTGAAAAGACTATTGCAATAAAAGGAAATCCTTGGGGAAATTTATGTAAATCTACAAATGGTGATTATATTTTAGCAGGTTGGTATACAGATAATAATACATTTAAAAATAAAATATCTGCTTCAACAGTTGCATCTGAAAATATTACAGTTTATGCTAAGTGGGTTACTGGAGTAGCACTTATAGGTGAGGCAAGATATGCAACGTTACAAGAAGCAGTTACAGCAGCTCCAAATAATACACAAACAACAATAGTATTAATTGCCGATACAAGTGAATCAGTTACTATTAATAAAACTAAGAATATAGTGCTAGATATACAAAATTTTACTGTGAGTAATGATGGAAATAAACCTGTTATTGAAAATGCTGGAATACTTTCAATCACAAATGGAACATTTACTTCAAATGCACCTAAGAATGCAATAATAAACAATACAGGAACAATTAACATTAGTGGCGGTAATATGATGGCCTCAGGTGATAGACAAGTTTTATATAATAATGGTGGTACTGCAACTATATCAGGAAATGCATATCTAACTTCTAGCACTAATCAAAGAGCAACTGTACATAATTTAAATAATGGTTCACTTACAATTACTGGAGGAACAATTATATCAGAAGGTTTCTATGGAGTTAACAATCCTATTTCAAAAGGTGTATTAATAATTGGTAATAAAGATGGCAATGTTAATAAAAATAGTCCTATAATACAAGGAAAAACTTACGGATTGAATACATCAGGCGACTTTGAATATCATGATGGTATAATTAAAGGAACTACAAGACCTATTAGTAATGTTAGTTTTGCAAAAATATCAGAAGATAATTATGAAATTATAAACAAATCTGAAGTAATCAATGGAGTTACTTATTACACAGCACATTTAGGTATTCCTATAACTCTTACATATAATGCAAATGGAGGAAAAGTAACCCCTACTAGTGTGAAGGTAGAAAAAAATGTACCACTAGGGAATCTTGCTGTACCTACAAAAAGTGGACATACATTTGATGGATGGTTTACTGAGGCTGAAGGTGGTACTGAAATCACTGCATCTTACATACCAACAGAGAATATAGAATTATTTGCTCATTGGACAAAAATAATGGTTGCAAGAATCGGGACAACTGAATATGGATATGTTCAAGACGCGATTACTGCTGCTGGAAATACACAAACAACCATAGAATTAATTGCAAACACTTCCGAAGCTATAAATATTATTAAAGGCCAAAACATTATACTTGATTTGAAACAATATACATTAGGTAATGATGGAAATCCAGCAGTTGTTACTGTAAATGGAAATGTAACTATTACGAATGGTACAATAACATCTAATGCTGAAAGTGCAGCTATTAATATTAAGGCTGGTGGAAATTTGATTGTTGATGATAGAACAAGAATAATTGCCACAGGTACAAGACAAGCAATTTATAATACAGGTGGATATGTTGAAATAAAAGAAGGCTCTTATTTAAGTTCTGTAACAACTGGTAAACCTGATACTGCCGTACTTGAAAGAGCTACTGTACAAAATTTAGATGATGGAATAATTGTTATAACTGGTGGAGAAATTATAAATACAGTTCAACCAGCAATATCTAATGAATCAACAATGATAATTGGTGTTGATGATGGCATTATAAATTCAACTAGCCCTCAAATAATTGGAAATACACATACTATACATAGTACTGGAACTTTAGAATATTATGATGGTGTATTTAAAGGTGTTAATGAACCTATCAATGGTACTATAACTAAACAACCACAAGATAGTTCACTTCAAGAGGGAACAGAAGTAATTGGTGGAGTAACATATAATACAGTAACTTTAAATTGAATGTAAAAGAAATGTAAATATGATACATTTCTTTTTATTTATATTGTATTATTTGCTAAAATAGGGGTATGAAACAGTTAGGAAATAAAATTGATTTTTTAGCGGATGATGTTATCAAGGATAACAATTTTTTGTTTGCTGCATATCAAAATAGATTGTGTTTAAGATTGGTTCATATATTTGAAAAATATAAAATTCCAGTAAATCAAAAAATAATAAATAAAAATATAGAAGAAAATTTAATAAATAGTTTATATGAGTTAAATAGTGAAATCGTTTATAAATATTTAAGAATGCTTAAAAATTATGAAAATATTATAGTAGGATATGTTGTTAAAAATGAAAGTACTAAAGTAATTAAAGATTCTACAATGATGTTTGTCCAAAGAATATCACATAAAAATAAAGAATTGGTACCTAAAAATATTTTAAATAACTTGCTTGAATCTATGAATCATATGGTTTATGTATATGATAATTATAATTTAAATATTGAAGTTGATTCTAGGATAAAAACTGATACAAAAGAAATAATAGATGAGTTTAATAGAAATAATTATAACTTTGTAATAGAAACTATAAATAAAATTATTAAAAATATTATTAGTAATATTTGAGTTTTTTTATTATTTGTTTTAAAATATAATATATAAGGATGTGATAATAATGGAAGTTTATGAAGGTGTTAAAAGATTTAAAAAGGACTTTTCCAAAACAATTGCATTTAGAGTAAAAAAACATTCTGAAGTAATTGAAAAACATTTAAATCCAGAAGAAAAAGTATTATATGCTTTTTGCGGTCAAAAGAATGTAAGTTCATTATCAATTATTAATTCTTGTGTAGTAGCACTAACTAATAAAAGACTTATTATTGGTCAAAAAAGATTGTTATGGGGATACTTTTTTACAGCAGTTACTCCTGATATGTATAATGATTTAAAAGTAAGAAAAAATTTAATTTGGAGTGATGTTGAAATAGATACTATTAAAGAAAATATTTATATTTCTAATTTAGACCCAGAAGGGGCAATTGAAATTGAAACAAATATAACTGAATTTATGATGAAGGAAAAGAAAAAATATGGTAAAAAAAATAATTAGTATATTTTTATTCTTTTTTTTAGGCTTAATAGTTATATCTGCAGAAGAAGTAAAACTTACTAGTGAAAAATATATTTTATATAATCTTAATGATAATAAAATATTACTTGAAAAGGATTCACATGATGAAACACAAATTGCAAGTTTAACTAAAATAATGACAAGTATAATTGCAATAGAAAATATTAAAGATTTTAATGAAAAAGTGGTTATAACAAAAGAAATGTTAAATGGTTTAACTTGGGATATTGCAACAATAGGATTAAAGGTGGGAGATACTGTAACTTATAATGATTTACTTTACGCCATAATGCTTCCAAGTGCAGCTGATGCTGCAAATGCTATTGCTATAACTACTAGTGGTAGTTATAAAAAACATTTAGAACTGATGAATTCCAAAGTAAAAGAATTGGGTCTTAAAAATACTCATTATTCTAATGTAATAGGGCTTAGTGATGAAAATAATTATAGTAGTGCTTATGATATATCTAAAATTCTTTTATATGCTTTAAAAAATGATAAATTTAAAGAAGTTTTTGTAGCAAAAACATATACTATGTCAAATGGTAAAGTTTTAAATACTACAATTAAAAAATTTGATAATGAGTATATTTTAGGCTCTAAAACAGGTTATACATCTGCTGCTGGTAGATGTCTTGCATCAATTTCTTCATCAAATGGTGTTAATTATTTATTTGTTACTCTTAATAATTATAAAGGCGGTCATTTATATATTGATGAAACAATAAATACTTATAAATACTATGATGAAAATTATTCATATAAGGATATTATTAATGAAAATGATGTAGTAGCAACATTAAAAACAAAATATGCTAAAGAAAAAACAATTGATATTAAACTTGATAAAAATTATATGTATTATTTAAAAAATGATTTTAAAAAAGAAGATTTGATTTATGAATATACTGGATTAGGGTTAATATCATTTTTTACTAAAAAAGGAACTAAAATAGGCAAATTAAAAATTATTTATAATGATGAAGTAATTAAAACAATTGACGTAATATATAATCAAAATTTAAAATTTAGTTTAATACAATTTTTATGGATAAATAAGTATATAATATTTTTTATTTTAGTTATATGGTTTATAATTCATAAAAAGAAAAGAAAAATTAAAAGAAAAATATACAAGTTGGTAAATAAAATGTAAACTAAAACTAATGATTTTGTAAATAAAATTGTTAGTTTTTTCTTTATACAAATTTAACATTGACATTGAACAAATAAAATTTTAAAATAGTATTAGAAGTAAAAGTGTACTTCTAGAAAGAAAAGTAATGGAGGAAAAATTATGGAAAAAGTTATGTTCTCCATTTTGCTTGTAGTAGTTGGATTATTCTTTGGCGCATTCATTATGATGATAATCAACAAATTAAAAGTGAGTGCTGCACAGAAGGAAGCTGATAAACTAATTCAAGATGCTAAAAAAGAAGCAGAAAAGGCTAAAAGAGATGGTATCTTAGAATTAAAAGAGGAAAGTTATAAGTTAAAAAATCAAACTGATGCTGAAATCAAGGAAAAAAAGCAAGAACTTAATGAATTAAATGCTAGAATTGATAACAGAGAAAAAAGTTTAGACAAGCGTGATGAATTACTTACAGAAAGAGAAAAAAACTTAGATTTAAAAGATAAAGATTTATTGGCAAAACAAAAAGAAATTCAAGATAAGAATGCAAAAATGGAGGAAATTTTAAAAGAACAAATTGCTCTTTTAGAAAAAATTTCTGGCTTTTCTCGTGAAAAAGCAAGAGATATGGTACTTAAAAAAGTAGAAGCCGAAATGTCAAAAGAAATAGCTATCTATTTGAAAGAAAGAGAAGATGAAGCAAAACTTGAAGCTGATAAAAAAGCAGAAGAGTTAATTGTTTCAAGCATGCAAAGATATTCAAAAGATGTTACTAGTGATCAAACTGTAACTACTGTAGAGCTTCCTAATGATGAAATGAAAGGAAGAATCATTGGTAGAGAAGGAAGAAATATAAGAACAATTGAAGCTGTTACAGGAGTTGATTTAATAATTGATGATACACCTGAAGTAATTGTTTTATCATCATTTGATCCTTTGAGACGTGAAATGGCTAAAGTAACATTAGAGACTTTAATTAAAGATGGACGTATACATCCTGCTAGAATCGAAGAATTATATGATAAAGTATGTGAGGATTATAAGAAAATAATTCGTGAAAAAGGTGAGGAAGCTTTATTTGAACTAGGATTATCTAAGGTAGACCCTGAAATGGTTGAATTAATTGGTAAACTTGCCTTTAGAACAAGTTATGGTCAAAATGCTTTGAAGCATAGTATTGAAGTTGCACATTTAACAGGCTTAATGGCAGCTGAACTTGGAGAAAATGTATCCCTTGCTAAAAGAGCTGGTTTATTTCATGATATAGGTAAAGCCATAGATTTTGAAATGGAAGGTAGTCATGTTGAAATAGGTGCAGATCTTGCTAAAAAACATAATGAAGATAAAGTTGTTATTAATGCAATTGAATCTCATCACGGTGATAAGAAAGCTGAATATATTATTTCAGAACTTGTTGCCATTGCAGATGCATTAAGTGCTGCAAGACCAGGAGCAAGAAATGATTCATTAGAAAACTATGTTAAGAGACTTGAAGAATTAGAAACTATTGGAAATTCTATGGAAGGTGTTGAAAAGACATTCGCAATGCAAGCTGGTCGTGAACTTAGAGTTATAGTTAAACCAGATGAAATAGATGATTTAACAAGCTATAAGATGGCAAGAGAAATAAAAGATAAGATTGAAGATAGTTTACAATATCCAGGTACAATTAAAGTAGTTGTAATACGTGAAACAAGAGCTGAAGAAGTTGCTAAATAGTAACTTCTTTTTTAATTTTACATTTTTTATAAAAAAAGTATTGACAAGTGTATAAAATACACATATAATGTAATTGTAAGGAGGTAGATATGGAACTTAAAAATCCATTATACAAGAATATTGGTATTCATGTAATAACTGCATTATTTACGGTTGAAAAGGGAATAACTAAAGTATTACTTGTAAGAAGAACAAATGAACCTTTTAAAGGTGAATGGGCACTTCCAAGTGGAGCAATGTATAATAATGAACTTATTAAAGAAGCAGCTTTAAGAGAATTAAAAGAAAAAACTGGTATTGAACTTGAAGATTTAACTCCATTTAGAACATTTGATAGTATTGATAGAAGCCCTAATATGAGAATGATTGGAATTGGATATATAGGGATTATTGATTCTAAAAAAGTAGAAATACTTAAAAACACTAACAAAACTTCAAATGCTGATTGGTTTACACTTGATAGTATTCCTAAACTTGCATATGATCATAATGATATTTTAGAACATGCAATTAAAAAATTAAAAGAAAGAATAATTGATACAGATATTTTAAAAACGTTCTTTCCAGATGGATTTACTCTTCCAGAACTACAAGATGTATATGAATCTATTTTAGAAATTAAAATAGATAGAAGAAATTTTAGAAAAAAGATGTTACCATTAATAATAGATACTCATAAAGAAATTAAATATAATGGTAAAAAGTGTGCTAAATTATATAAATTTGATAAAAGAAAGAAAAACATAAGCATATTTTAATATATGCTTTATAAAACAAATATAATGTGTACAAGATACACATAAAATATAATATATTTTGATGGGAGGTTAGTTATGAAATATATTAGAAAAAATGAAAATGTATTAGAAAAATATGATGTAATATTTGATAAAAAAGAACTTGAGAATTTAATGATTAAAATCACTCAGAAATGTGGAGAAAGACATAATGTTGTAGAAAATGATAGTTATAGAGTTCCAGGAAATGATTATTCAAATTATGACTGTGATGAATATTATGAAAATATATCTTATAATGTATCAAAGAATCGTGGTACAGAATATAAAGATTATGAGGAATATGAAGTTCCATTATATAATTATAAATGTACTAAATATATATGCCCTAAAATAGTATTATTTATTAAAAAAATTATATATGGTTCTACTGATGTTTTAACAGATTTATTTAATAAAGATTATTCTAAAATAGTACATTTTAAAACAGTTGAAGAAAAAATAAGAGAATTAATTAATGAATTAAATAAATGTGGGTCTGATGTTATTGAAAAAAGAAAAAATAAATTAGAAGAGTTAAATAATAATATTTCTAAATTGAATAATGAAAAATTGGATGTAAATAATTATAAGAAACTACAAAAAGGACTAAATGAATTAACAACTGATTTATCTAAAATAGAAAAAGAAAATAATAAAAAAATTGAGGAACTAAATAAAGAGTTATCATATATGTTAGAAATTAGAGAGTTAAATAAAAATCAAGAAATTGATATATCTTATATTGAAGAATTAGATGGGTTAATAGAGTTTAAACTAATTGATACTTTAGATATATCTAATATAGAAAGAATTAATTCATTTTTTAGTGAAGAAATTGTAAAACAAAAAGATGTATTAGTATTAAAATGGAGGTAAATATGATTAATTTATATATTGATTTTGATGGAGTACTAGTGGATACAATTAACGAAACATACAAGATGATAGAAAAATTAAAAATTAATTTAAATGATTCAGAAAAAGTAATAAATTTTTATAAAGAACTTGATTGGGATAAATTACTTTCAAATACTAAAGAAATAAATAATGCATTTGATAATATTAAAAAATTACAAGATAGTGGTATATATAATATTAGTATATTATCAACAGTAAATTCATTAAATGAAATAAATGCTAAGGTATCATTTATAAGAAGTAAAAATACAAAAATAAATATAATATGTGTACCAAAAGGAATTGATAAATGTAAAATGGTTAATTCTAGAAATGCTATATTAGTAGATGACTTTGGTGGTAATTTAGAACCATGGATAGAAAGTGGTGGTATAGGAATCAAATTTACTGATAAAGAAAGTAATAAATATAAAACAATATATTCTTTAGATGAATTATTAAATGAAAGTGTGTATGTATTAAAAATATAATATTGAAAGTGAGTTTAAAAGTTATGAATATTAATAAAATGTTAGGTAGTAAAAAAATAAATATTAATGATAGTGATTATATTGTAAAAGAAGATTATATTGAAGATTATGATAATTATAATGAATTATATTATTGTAATAAAAGTGATAATAAAAATATATATTTAGGTACTTGTTATAAAGATAAAAATGATATATTTAATTTAATATATAATAAAGATTATATAGTATTCTTTAAATATTTAATTAATCATAATTGTCAAATGAGAGTTTTATCTATATTAGATATTAAAAATAAAGAATTAATACATGGAAATGAATACGATTTATTTAAATATTATAAAGATCAAATAAAAGGTAAACATTTAAAAATGAGAAATTGTTTGATAATGTGAAAAGAAATTCTAGAAAATAGAGTTTCTTTTTTGAATTAGTTTATCTTGTTTATACTCGATTATAGTGTTATAATTATTATGGTGTATAAAAATGAAAAAAGATTTAAAAGTTAGAATAATAAGTGCAATAGTAGCGCTTATAATAGTAATACCTTTGTTAATAATTGGAGGAATTCCTTATTATATAGGAGTAGGTATTATAGGAATAATTGGATTTAATGAAATGTTAACGTTAATTGATAAAGAAAAAAAGTTACCTGCATTAGTTAAATATTTATCTATGTTATGTTTTGTATTGTTTATATTAACTGGTATTAAAGAATTAAAGTTTGATATTGATTATAGAATTTTAATAGCAAGTGTATTAATTATATTATTACCTTTGTTGTTGTATCAAGATAATAAAAAATATAATTCAATAGATGCATTGCATTTACTTGGAGTAATTATGCTTTTAGGGCTATTTTTCCATTATTTGATAGTACTTAGAAATATTAGTATGCATACACTTTTTTATTTAATATTTGTAACTATTATGACAGATACATTTGCTCATTTCTTTGGAGTAAATATTGGAAAGAATAAATTATGTCCTAATGTTTCTCCAAATAAAACTATTGAAGGAATGATGGGTGGTACATTATTTGGTACATTTATTGGAATGGTTTATTATTTAACATTTATAAATACTGAAGCAAATTCTATATTGATTTTATTTATAACATTATTCTTGTCTTTAGTAGCACAATTTGGTGATTTAGTATTTTCAATGATTAAAAGAAAGTATGATGTTAAAGATTATGGTAATATAATGCCAGGTCATGGTGGAGTTTTAGATAGATTAGATAGTTTAATATTTGCTATGCTTGCATATGTATTATTAGTATCTATTTTATAGGAGGAAAGTTATGTTAAATGCTTTAGTTACAATAGTAATATTAATTATAATGTTGAGTGTAATAATATGTATTCATGAATTTGGTCATTTTATTACAGCTAAAAAGAATGGAATTTATGTTGATGAATTTTCTTTAGGAATGG
>Ga0247609_10001797_pt1 | contig 24281 bp, 33 predicted proteins | sample 172DNAGHGlowgp2_FD_193487 | JGI IMG/M metagenome (GOLD analysis project Ga0247609, IMG submission 193487) | Sheep rumen microbial communities from Palmerston North, Manawatu-Wanganui, New Zealand - 1728 DNA GHGlow gp2 | ecosystem: Host-associated > Mammals > Digestive system > Stomach > Rumen ...
AGGAAATAAACTCCTTATAATTTGTCACAGAGTCACACCGTCTCCATGATAACTAACACTCTCGGAGTGTATTCTGATGCCGAGCGCCGCCAGTATGAGGCCAGCCAGAAGGAGTACTGGGATTATACGAGTACGCTGGAGACGGCTGAGCGCAAGGGCGAGGTAAAGGGTGCCCAGAAAGAAAAAGTTGAAACTATCTATAGAATGAAAGCCAAGGGATTCTCTTTAGAAGACATCTCTGAAAGTGTTGGACTGACGAAAGAAGAGGTAGAAACGCTGTTATAGTAGAATTACGCATGGGCTGACGCATCGCGAATGGAGGCTCCAAACATAGCGAATGGAGGCTCCAAACGTTGTGTTTGAAGGCTCCATTGGGGTGTTATTGTAACTTGGCTTTACTTGCTCACAAACTTCTTGCCGTCCTGAATGAGGATGCTCTTTGAAGCGTGCTTCACGCGCTGACCTGCCAGGTTGTAGACAGGGCCGTTAGTGCCGCTGTTAGCAGAAAGGTCGCTGATGCCAGCCGACTCCTGCTTCGGCGTGGTGACCTTGATAGCGTGGACGTAGATGGGATACTTGTGGCAGTTCTGGAAAGCGAAGTAGACGGGACTGTCGGACTTGAAGGTTACACCGGCGTTGTTGCCGTTGTTGAGCGACTCGATGCCCTCCCACTTGAACTGTCCAGCGCCATGAAGCTTTCCGAAGAGTGTGGCCTTAGAATAGATGGCCTTAGTATGACCTGTCCATTTGTCTTCGCCCGTACTGTCGTCGTTGTCGATGCCGTAGCCAGGGGTAAGCATCAGGGTACGTCCGAGCATGCTGGCCTCAGACGACAGCATGAGACTGATAGTAGAGCAGGACGGCAGGTTGAGAACCAGACAGCCGCCGTTGGTCGACATCTGTGCCGATGCCCCGGCAATGGCGATGACACCCTTGATAGACTCTTCAGCCACGTAGCCTTCCTGTCCGATCACATAGCCGGCTTTGTCGGTTCCGATGATGTCGGGGTCAGCAGTGGTGGCAGGATAGTCGGGCATGATGTTGGCGTAAGCCATCTGGATAATCTTGCCGTTAGGATTGACGGTATAGTTGTCCTCGTCAATCACGCCGACATACTTGTCGATCTTCTCCTGGGTGTTCAGCCACAGCCAGCCGTCGGCATCGCAGTCGGCCGCATCAAACAAATTAAACTCCTGTGCGCCGGCGCTCATGGCAGCCATCGCACACATGACAAACGTAAAAATCTTCTTCATAAGCATTCTTTTTATAATTTGTTATTTGTTCTTTGTTCTTTATTCTTTGTTCATTATTCTTTATTCTTTGTTCATTATTCTTTATTCTTTAGGCCAAAGGCCGCTACACCTCGTTCCACTCCGGGTTCTGCTCAATGCCCTGATACTTCACCTCACTCCAGGGGATAGGGTGATAGTAGTCGCGCTCCTGGAAGACGTAGTTGTTCTTAGCGCGGCGGTCAAGGTTCTCCTCCTTGTAGGTCACCTTCCCGTTGCGCTCGGTGATGGTCATCTTCTTCAGGGGATTGGTGCCGCCATTACACTTCTCCATAGCCGTGCCGAGACGGTAGAGGTCCCAGTAGGTGGTCTCCTCGAAGGCCAGCTCTACGCGACGCTCGTTCATGAGCTGTTCCCATGTAAGCGACGGATAGGCATCCATGTGGACACGCTGGCGGATGTCGTTCACCTGCTGCAGCGCAGCGGCGGTGTCGCCCAGGCGGAACATCACCTCGGCATAGTCGAGCTTCGCCTCGGCCAGTCGCCAAATGGGATAGTTCTGCTTTGAAGCGTAGGTGTCGTTGGCATCGATGGCCTGACTCTCGTCGAGGAACTTGGCCATATAGTAACCCGTCAGCGTATAGCCTGCCGTGGTCGACGTGCCGTAGGGTGTCAGGTCGGCACCTTTCTTCCCGTCCACGGTACGCATCTCCATCTGATGGCCACGATAGGTGCAGCCATCGTAGAGGATGTTGGCATAGAAACGGTAGTCGCGGTTGGCATACGGATTGTTGGCGTCGTAGACGGCGCCGTCGCGCATGCCGTATTCGTTGACGTGATTCTGCGTAGGGGTAAAGGCGCAGTAGACGCCCGTAAACGACGGGGCAGCGGCAAAGCGGTCGAGCCGGTGGCCAAACTTGTTGGCATAGTCGCCGTCGTCGCTGTGCTGAACCTCCAGGATGGACTCCTGCGAGTTCTTCGTCAGGAACAGCTTTCTATATTCGTCGCGGATGCCGTCCTGCGTGGTGGCGGTGATGGGCACCAGCTGGTAGGCGTTCAGGGCGAACAGTTCCTCGTAAGCCGCCTTGGCTTTCTGCAGCAGGGTCTGCGACTGGTCGTCGGTGAAGCCGAGATAAGCCTTCGACTTGTTCTGGAACTGCGGACTGGCAGCCCAGAAACAGGCCTTGGCCTTGAGCATGAGGGCAGCGCCCTTCGTGGCACGTCCCACGTTGGCAGCCTCGTGACTGACGGGCAAGATGGCGGCAGCGAGGTCAGCCTCCTTGACGATGAAGTCGACCATCTGCTGATAGCTTGCCCGTGGGGTCTTTTCGGCATTCTTCAAGGGGTCTATGACATGGTCGATAATGAGTGAGCCGCCGAAGCGCCGCAAGAGCAGATAGTAATAATAGCCCCGCATAAAATGAGCCTCGCCCTCGATACGCTGCCGCTGTACGGCATCGGTGATGCGCCCCTCGTTCTCGAAGAACGAGTTGATATACTGTATCTGGGTATAGTAGTTGCTCCACTGCTGCTGTGCCCAGCCGGTGATGGTGCTCTCGTTGCCCTTCTGTATGTCGCCGATGCCGCCGTTAAGCCAGTCGACACGCCCCACGGTTATCTGGTCGCCAAACCAGGGTAGGAAGTAGCGCGACATGGCCCCGAAGCCCGACATGGTAAAGACGTAGGTATTGAACCCGCTGTTCATGTTGCGGTACCAGGTGTTGACATACTCGTCGAGGAGCATGGAGTTGGTCCAGGTGGTCTCCTCGGAAATCTGGTTGACAGGCGCATCGTCAAAAAGGTCGTTGCAGCCGGAAAGACTCACAGCACCGCCGCAGCACAGCATACACGCAACAATCAGGTTCCTTATATTTTTCGTCATCATAACTTTCAATTTTGAATTCTTCACTTTTCACTCTTCACTTCTCACTCTTCACTTCTCACTCTTCACTTCTCAAAATCCAATGTTAAGCGTCACACCGTATGTGCGCTGTATGGGATAGCCTCGCGTGGTCTGTTCCGGATCCATGTCAACAAGGTCGGAAATGGTAAACAGGTTGCTGCCCTGAAGGGCTATGGATGCCGTGGAGAGATGAACCTTCTGCAACAGCTTCTGCGGGAACTGGTAGCCCAGGTTGAGCATCTTCAGACGCAGGAAGTTGCAGCTGCGTACCCAGAAGGTAGAGGTCTTGCGGTTGTTGTCGCTGCTAGTGACGTACTTGATGCGCGGATAGGCAGCACCGGGATTGTCCTCAGTCCATGTATCGTCGAGATGGTACTGCTGGAAGCGTTGCAACGAGCCGTTCTCAAGGGAGTAATAGTCGGGAATATTCTTCTTGTAGCCAAACTCACCCTGGAACATGGCGTTAATAAAGAAGCCCTTGTAGGAGGCTCCAAGGCGCATGGCCACATCCATGTTAGGATAGGATGAGTTCTTGACGTACACCAGGTCGTTGGCGTCAATCTTCTTGTCGCCGTTCTGGTCGACGTACTTGATGTCGCCGGGAGCCAGCGACTGGTTGCGCTGACCGTCCTGGTCGGCCCAGCCGTCGAGCTCCTCCTGCGACTGGAAGAGACCCGCAGACTCGTACATGGTCCACACCATACTGCTCCTGCCCACGCGGCGCAGGTTCTCGTTCTGGGCGCTCTCGTCGCCATAGTCCAGGAACTCGTCATCATTCTTCGACAGGGTGATGCCGACATTATACTTGAACTTGCCGATGGTGTTGCGGTGGTTGACGGTAAGGTCCCATCCCCAGGCTTTCAGTTCGGCGAAGTTCAGGCTGGGCACATTGCCGTTGACACCGGTGGAATAGGGATAGAGGTAATCGGGCGCGGAGGTGATCTTGTCGGTCTCATAGCGCCAGAAATACTCGAATGAGATACCGATACGTCCGCCCCAGAAGCCCAGGTCTGTTGCCAGGTTATAGTCATGGGTCTTTCCCCAGGTGAGGTCAGGATTGGGATTGCCGTTCAGAGTGAGGCCGGAACGGTAGTTGCCGCCGATGCTATAGCCGGCACCGGGGGTCTCGAGATAGGTTTTCAGATAGCTGAAGGCACCGGCCACGCCGTCGTTGCCCAACCAGCCGGTGGAGGCACGGAACTTGACGTTGGTAAGCACATCCTGATGCCAGTCGCGGAAGAACTGCTCGTTAGAGAGCACCCACGCTCCGGAGAAGGAGGGGAAGAAGCCCCAGCGGTTGTCGGGCGAGAAGTTGTTGGAGCCGTCGACGCGGAAGCTGAACTCAAAGAAATACTTATTGCCGTAGCCGTAGTTGGCACGTCCGATGAGAGAAGCGCGCTGGTTCCTAGACTCGCTACCCGTCAGCGTCTTGTCAGAGAGGGCTGTTCCCATGGTCTCGGGGAAGATGCCCTTATCCTGGTTGACACCCTCCATGTAGAGGGTATGCGTACGCTGGTAGTTAGCCACTAAGGTGGCACCTACGTCATGCTTGGCGGCAAACGTCCGGTTGAAATTCAGGCCTACCTCGTAAAGCTGGCTCTCAAAGAACTGATCGTACTGTGACAGCGACACCTTGGAAGAGGGGTAGACAGTATTGGGGTCAGGGGAATAGGTGTTGGTATCGGCATCGTATGTGTAGAGCGTCACCGGCTTGCTGAAAATGGTGCGTACCTGACTGTTGTCGTCGAAGGTGCCACGCACGTAGGCGTTAAGGCCCTTTACCCAGGAGACGTCCCAGTTAAGGGTGGCGGTGATAGCCGACATCTTGTAGTTATCCTTACGATAGCCGCCCAACCCTTCAACGTTGATGAGCGGGTTTCCGCCATCGGCACTGGCCAGGCTGCCGTCGGCAAAACGAAGCACCTGAACAGGAGAGTAGGCGTATGCGGCATCTACGGTGGAATAGCTGCTGTTCTTGGAGCGGGTGCGTGCGCCGTTGATGTCAACCGACAGCACCAGTCCCTTAGCCAGCGTGGCATCGAGCTTGACCATGTAGTTCAGGCGCCGACGCCCTACCCCACTATACAGGCCCTTGGTATCGGCATAGCCAAAGGACAGATAGTACTTGATGGCGCTGTTGCCGCCACTGGCAGACAGGCTATGGGTGGTCGACCAGCCCGTCTTATCCAGGTAGTCGAGCATATTCTCGTCGCCATAGACATTGGGATTGCTGTGCGTCCTGATCTGTTCCAACTGCTCATCGGTATAAGGCGTAGCCGTAGAGCCGGAGTTCTCAATGGCACGGTTACGGAGCTTGGCAAACTCATAGGCATTGAGGAAGTCGGGCAGATGGGTGGCCTCCTGCAGATTGAACTGGCCACGGTAGTTCAGACGCAGCTTCTGGTTGCCGTCAGAGCGCTTGGTCTGCACCAGGATAACGCCATTGGCAGCGCGGGCGCCATAGACGGCAGCCGCAGCGGCATCCTTGAGGACAGTGACACTCTCGATATCGTCGGGATTAAGGTCTGACAAGCGCATCTCGCCGTCGCTGGTATTGGTGCCGAAACGGGGAACACCGTCGATGACCAGCAGCGGGTTGGCATTGATGCCACGGACATGGAGGTCGGACTCACGGGCCGTGCTGGGGTCGCCGGTGGACTGCATCACCTGCAGACCGGCCACCTGACCGGTGAGGGCCTGGTCGAGATTGGTGGTAGGCATCATCAGCAGGTCTTCTGCCTTGATGGTTTCAACAGAGCCCGTCAGCGACGACTTCTTCTGTATGCCATAGCCCACGACAACCAGTTCGTCGAGGTTCTGGGCATCGTCAGAAAGAACCACGTTAACCACGGTCTGGTTCTTGCCGACCGGAATCTCACGCGACTTATAACCGATATAGGAGACGATCAGCGTATTGGCATTCTCCTGACGGGCGATGGTGAAACGGCCTTCGGCGTTGACAACGGCTCCACCGGTCTTAACATCCTTCCAACGCACCTGGGCACCTACCAGAGCCTCGCCGCCCTTGTCGAGGACGGTGCCCTTCAGAGGAGCGGTGTTCTGGGCCATCACGCCTGTCGCAACACCTGCGAACAGCAGAAGCAGCCCTATCACGATTCTCATTCTTGTCATAGGAGTATGTTTTTATTATTGATTGACAGACAATGCTCGCTCTATCAGTAGTATCTCATAGTCATAGAAATCGCGGGTACTGCCGGTGGCCGTATTGCGGTACTGGCGGTACTTCTGCAGGACACGCTTCAGGCGCCCGGTCATGATAGCGCCTAACTGTGACTTTGACAAAGCCGACACGCCAAAATTGATGCGGACAAAGTCGTGGGTGTAGCCGCAGAAGGAGTCGCTGGAAGAGTCGTCAGTCCATGAGGACGAGGAACTGGCGGAGGCTTTAGAGCCCTGAAGTCCTGAAGAGGTCAGCATCTGGCTGACGGCCGACGACTGCAGATGCTGCTCTACATCAGAGAGGCGGCCGCCCTTCGGGGCAACGAACAGGGCCGACGTCAGGTCGTCGAGGTAGTCGTCAAGCTGATAGTTGGTCTTAGGATTGGCCTCACCGCCTTCCTTGATACGGAACAGCACGGCACCGTTCATCAGCGACGACACGATCTGGGAGCGCAGTTTCTCGTTGACGGTCTTGTCTATCTCAAGGACGTTGATCAGACGGGTGGGCGTCAGCCAGTCGTCGTATGTACGTGCCTGCTGCAGCAGCCACAGCATAGCCTGCTTCTGCCGGGCTTTCGATATGTAATGCTTGCCCGTGGGCTTGTTATCACCCTGGCGGATCTCCTCGAAGCGGATACCTCCGAGATAGGGCGTGACATGCTTGACATAGCGGCCATACTGCTTCGTTATCTCACGGTAGACGTTCTCGACGTTATCGTAGCGCTCGCCCGGCTCCCTGACCCATTCGTCGAAGTGCTGCATCAGCACCTTCAGGTTGCTGATGCCGTAATTGCTGGCCTTGATATGGTCGTTACCCAAGTCCTCGGTCTGGTCGGTGGGGTCAACAGTACTGAACATCTGCTGTGCGCCGAACTCGTACATAGGATCGCCGGCGTGCTCGGCTATCCACTTGCCAAGGGTGGCCTTCTCATCGTCGGGCGTGTTAGCGCCCTTGATAAGCCGGTAGCCCCAGGCGATGGCGTATTGGTCGTAGACGCCGAGTTCCGGGGGTGTCAGCTTAACACCTCGCTCCATGTCGCCCGGCTGAGCCACATAGTTGTTTCGGGCATAGTCCATGATGCTGGGCGTAGTGCCATACTGCTGAGTGAACTGCGGATTACGGAGCTGTTCCACGGAGAAGGCATAGCTGGCTCCCATATTGTGCATCAGTCCCAGCGTGTGGCCTATCTCATGGGAGGCGGCATACTTCATGGACTCGCACATCACATCGTCGCTGAACTTCAGCGAGCGGACACGCTTGTCGACGGCTCCCGTCTGTATGAAACGCCAGTGGTGCAGCAGCGACACGATATTATGATACCAGAAAACGTCAGCAGCAATAATCTCGCCTGTACGGGGATCGACATAACTGGGCCCCATGGCGTTGGCGGTAGATGTGGTCACATAGCGGAAGCAGTTGTAGTTAAGATTGTCGGGGTCGAACTGCGGGTCGTTCTTCGGATAGTCCAGCGCCTTTATGGCATGCTTGAAGCCGGCCTTCTCAAAGGCACGGTTCCAGACCTCGATGCCCTCTTTGATGGTCTGGCGCCATTTTTCCGGGAAAGCAGAGTCCACATAGAAGACGATGGGTTTCTGCGGCTCAACCAGCTCACCCTTGAAATAGCGGTCACGGTCTTCAGGCTTCGGCTCCACACGCCAGCGGTGGATATAGGTACGCTGGTCGATGCGGTCGGACTCTGAGCTGAAGACGCTGCGGTCGACATAGAAATAGCCTACACGGTTGTCCTGCACACGCATCGGCATCTCGCTGTCAGGCAAGGCAACAATCGACCTGCGCAGCCTGACCGAATAGGGCTTGGCCACGGCTCCCGTCAGCTGATAGGACAGCAGCGACTCTATCTCAATGTTCCGCTCAAAGGTCTTGACAAAGCTGATACCTGATGCCTCTGACTGGAAGGTGCCTTTCAACTTACTGTCGGAACCTAACAGCTTACCCAGAGGACCAGAGTCCTTCATGGGACTGATACATTTCTCATTGCTGGCGAAGAACGTGGTCACGTCGATGTAACTGGAGTTCTTGTCACGGGCAGCAATCTTAAATCCTTTCAGAACCGGATTCATGTTGTTACGCTCAAACGACGACTCAATAGCATCGCCACGACGCACGACGTTCAGCGTCTGAACCTCATGCATATAGACATTGCGTCCGTCAGTAGAGAAACTGATGAGGAAGGGACGGGTATTCATCTGGCCCGCCACAAAATCCTGGTCATCGCTGGTGGCCGTCACACGGCTGCCCAGCAGGAACATACGGGTATAGATCGAATCTGGTATCTCGAAATACAGTTTACCGGTCTTATCATTGAAGTAAGTCGTAAACAATCCCCGTCCCACAACAGCATCTTTCTTGATTTTCTTAACATCGGCATTGACAGAGTCGGTCTTCAGACTTGCCAAGCCGATCTTCGGCTGTTTCTTCTTAGCATACGAGGTAAAAGGATGCACACAGGCAACCAATAGCAACATCACAATAAAACAAACTTTCTTTTGCATAATCAACTATCTTTTAATGCTTGCAAAGATACACAAATTTTAAGAAACCGCCATCGCTTTGGTTCCTTTTTTTCATAAAAGACGCATATAGAAACAAAAAAAGCCTGCACCACGTAAGTGCAGGCCTTATCAGCATATCAGGATAGTCCTTGTTATTCAGCCTTTGCCTCTTCGGCGGGAGCCTCAGCGGCGGGAGCGGCCTCCTCAGCAGGAGCCTCGGCCTTGGCACCGCCACGACGTGAGCGACGGGTCTTCTTCTTAGCCTCGCCCTTAGCCATTTCGGGATCAAAGTCAACGAGCTCGATGAAGCAAATCTGGGCAGCGTCGCCCTGACGGAAACCGAGCTTGATGATACGGGTATAGCCACCGGGACGGTCGCCTACCTTCTCGGCAACAGCGCCGAAGAGTTCCTTGATAGCCTCCTTGTTCTGCAGGTAGCTGAACACGACACGGCGAGAGTTGGTAGAGTCTTCCTTAGCCTTGGTAATGAGGGGCTCTACATACTTCTTGAGGGCCTTAGCCTTTGCGACGGTCGTAGTGATTCTTTTGTGCATAATCAGCGAGATAGCCATGTTAGCAAGCATGGCACTGCGGTGAGATGCAGTACGACCGAGATGGTTGAATTTCTTATTATGTCTCATTGTTGTTTATTCTTTATCAAGTTTATACTTGCTGATGTCGGTTCCAAACGACAGATTCAGACTCTCGAGCAAATCATCAAGCTCCGTGAGCGATTTCTTACCGAAGTTGCGGAACTTCAGGAGGTCAGTCTTGTTATACTGAACCAGATCGCCAAGGGTCTCAACATCGGCAGCCTTCAGACAGTTCAGCGCACGAACAGAGAGGTTCATGTCGGTGAGCTTCGTCTTCAGCAACTGACGCATGTGGAGCACCTCCTCATCAAACTCCTGGTTGGTCTCGCTCTCAGTATTTTCGAGCGTGATCTTCTCATCGGAGAAGAGCATGAAGTGATAGATGAGGATTTTGGCAGCCTCCTTCAGGGCATCCTTCGGGTGTATGGAACCGTCCGTGGTGACTTCCAGCACAAGCTTGTCGTAGTCGGTCTTCTGCTCGACACGATAAGGCTCAACGCTGTACTTCACATTACGGATAGGTGTGTAAATGGAGTCGATTGCAATCACGTTAACATCGGTGCAGAATTCGCGGTTCTCATCGGCAGGCACATAGCCACGTCCTTTGTTAATCGTGATGTCAATCTGCATCGAAGCCTTGGAATCTAAATGACAAATCACCAAATCGGGATTCAGCACCTCAAATCCAGTCAGATACTTGCCTATATCACCGGCCTTAAACTCGGTAGAATTCTCGACAGTAATAGAGACTTTCTCATTCTCGAATTCTTCCACTACTTGCTTGAACCTAACTTGCTTCAGGTTCAAGATAATGTTGGTAACATCCTCCTTAACACCAGGTACTGATGAGAACTCGTGCTCAACACCGGCAATGCGGATGGTGTTGATGGCATAGCCCTCGAGCGATGAAAGAAGAATGCGGCGCAGAGCATTGCCAACGGTCACACCGAAGCCAGGCTCCAACGGACGAAATTCGAACTTGCCGAACTTGTCCGATGCATCCAACATTACGACTTTATCAGGTTTTTGAAATGCTAATATCGCCATTAATTCAATGATTTTTAGTTTTTAGAGTACAACTCAACGATGGACTGTTCCTTAATGTTCTCAGGAATATCGGCACGCTCCGGCAGATGCAGGAACTTACCGCCCTTGACGTTCTCATCCCACTCAATCCAAGGATACTTGCTGTGGTTGAATCCAGCGAGAGCAGTCTCAATAACCTCAAGCGACTTTGACTTCTCACGAACGGAAACAATCATTCCGGGCTTCACCTGGAAAGAAGGAATGTTCACCACCTCACCGTCAACTGTAATGTGCTTGTGACCTACCAACTGACGTGCGGCAGCACGAGTAGGAGCAATACCCAGACGGAACACCACGTTGTCGAGTCGGCTCTCCAGAAGCTGGAGGAGCACCTCACCAGTAATGCCGTCGGCCTTAGCAGCCTTCTCGAACAAATTACGGAACTGACGCTCAAGCACTCCATAGGTGTACTTGGCCTTCTGCTTCTCTGCCAGCATGACAGCATACTCCGACTGCTTGCGGCGGCGGTTATTGCCATGCTGTCCCGGGGGGAAGTTCCTGCGGGACAAAACTTTGTCGGCGCCGAAGATGGGTTCTCCAAAACGGCGTGCAATCTTAGATTTCGGTCCAATATATCTTGCCATAATTCTTAAAAAATATTTCGTTATTATCAATAGGGCCTATGGGGCTCATGGGGCTCATGGGACTTATAGGCCCAAGGGTTATTATACACGACGACGCTTCGGGGGACGGCAGCCATTGTGCGGCAGCGGCGTAACGTCGATAATCTCCATCACCTCGATACCGGCACCATGCACGGCACGGATAGCAGACTCACGTCCGTTACCGGGACCCTTCACGTATGCCTTCACCTTGCGCAGGCCAAGATCGAAAGCCACCTTGGCGCAATCCTCGGCAGCCATCTGGGCAGCATACGGAGTGTTCTTCTTAGAACCGCGGAATCCCATCTTACCTGCTGACGACCATGAGATGGCCTGACCCTCGTCATTTGTCAGCGTCACGATAATATTGTTGAAAGAACTGTGAACATGCAGCTGACCCATAGCAGTTACACGCACGTTCCTCTTCTTAGAAACGACTGTTTTCTTTGCCATAATAATTCCTAATTTCTAATTACTAATTAATAATTACTTCGTGGCCTTCTTCTTGTTTGCAACAGTCTTTTTCTTGCCTTTACGGGTACGAGCATTATTCTTTGTGCTCTGGCCGCGGACAGGAAGACCGTGACGATGACGGACACCACGATAGCAACCAATATCCATCAGTCGCTTGATATTCAACTGGATCTCACTGCGGAGATCACCTTCAACTTTGAATTCAGCGCCGATAATTTCACGGATCTTGGCTGCCTGATCGTCACTCCACTCGTTGACCTTCAGGTCGCGGCTAACGCCTGCCTTGTCCAATATCTTTGCTGAACTACTTCGACCTATACCATAGATATAGGTCAATGCGATTTCGCCACGCTTATTCTGGGGCAAATCTACTCCAACAATTCTTATTGCCATTGTTAATTAAATAGTGAAAAATAAAGTGTTTAAATTACGTAATTTGCTAAAAAGCATGCAAAGGTACGAAGATTTTCGCAAACCTCCGCACTTCGTTATGCTTATTTAACATTTTAACCCTGACGCATCTTGTACTTAGGGTTCTTCTTGTTGATAACGAACAGGCGACCCTTACGACGAACGATCTTGCAGTCCGGGGTGCGCTTCTTCAATGATGCTCTTGTCTTCATATTGTTATAAAGTGTTTATTTGTATCTGAATACAATTCTACCTTTTGTCAAGTCGTAAGGACTCATCTCTACCTTCACCTTGTCACCGGGAAGGATTCTGATATAGTGCATACGCATCTTGCCCGAGATGTGGGCAATAATCTGCACACCATTTTCTAGTTCTACACGGAACATGGCATTCGAGAGACTCTCGAGGATGGTTCCGTCCTGCTCTATCGCGGATTGTTTTGCCATACTGATTAATATAATATTCCTTCAACGCTTTCAGCTTCTTCGAATGAAGAGAGTATCTCTGCCTTTCCCTTGCGGATGGCTATGGTATGCTCAAAATGTGCGGCAGGCTTACCGTCACGGGTCCGTACCGTCCACTTGTCCTGATCCAGCCAGATGTCGCGCTTGCCCATAGTAATCATTGGTTCTATGGCAATGCACATGCCGGCTTTCAGCATCACACCGTTGCCACGGCGGCCGTAGTTCGGAACGGGTGGGTCCTCATGCATCTCGCGGCCAATACCATGACCGGTCAGCTCACGGACAATGCCGTACTTCTGTGCCTCACAGTACTCTTGTACCGTAGCGCTGATGTCGCCAAGATGGCGACCGGCCTGCGCTGCGTCAATACCTAAGTAAAGCGACTCTTTCGTCGTCTTGAGCAACTGTTTCACTTCGGCGGACACCTCACCCACGCAGAACGTATAGGCAGAGTCGCCATTGAAGCCGTTCAGAAGCGTTCCGCAATCGACCGATATGATGTCGCCATCATGCAGGACCGTCTCAGCGATAGGTACGCCATGGACGACGACATCATTCACCGATGTGCAGATGCTGGCGGGAAACGGCCCTCCATAAGGATTGGGAAAACCCTTGAAGGTTGGGATGGCACCGTGGTCACGGATAAACTCATCGGCAATCTTATCCAACTGGAGGGTCGTTACACCAGCCTTGATATGTTTTGCTAATTCGCCAAGTGTCTTACCAACAAGCTGGTTAGCCTGGCGCATCAGCTCAATCTCGTCTTCAGTCTTCAGGAATATCTTCATAGAAGAATTTAGTAGGCTGCCATGCCGCGGCCATGGATGCGGCCAGAACTGAGCAGACCGTCATAGTGACGCATCAGCAGGTGACTCTCAATCTGGGCAAGGGTGTCGAGCACCACACCCACGAGAATCAGCAGCGACGTACCGCCAAAGAACTGCGAGAAAGCATCCTGCACATTAAGCAGTCCGGCCAGAGCCGGCATAATGGCGATGAAGGCAATGAACAGTGAGCCGGGCAGCGTGATACGCGACATCACGGTGTCGATGAACTCAGCGGTATCCTTACCGGGTTTCACACCGGGGATAAAGCCATTGTTACGCTTCATGTCTTCTGCCATCTGTGTAGGATTCAGTGTGATAGCAGTATAGAAGTAGGTAAATGCAATGATCAGCGCAGCGAAGATGATATTATAAGTCCAGCTGTGGTGGTCAAGCATAGAGCGTACGAACCAGCTTGCATTCTCAGGAGCAGAATACTGTACGATGGCCAGAGGGATGAACATCAGAGCCTGGGCAAAGATGATAGGCATCACATTGGCTGCGAACAGCTTCAGCGGAATATACTGGCGAGCACCTCCGTAGGTCTTATTACCTACAACACGCTTAGCATACTGTACAGGAATCTTGCGGACACCCTGTACCAGAACGATAGATGCACAAACAACTGCATAGAGAATGATAATCTCAACGAGGAACATGACCAGACCGCCACCGGTGATGGCAGTGAAGCGCGAGCTTACCTCCTGGATGAAAGCCTGAGGCAGACGGGCGATAATACCAATCATGATAATCATTGAAATACCATTTCCTATACCCTTATCAGTGATGCGCTCACCGAGCCAGAGGATGAACATACTACCGGCAGCCAGAATGATAGTAGCGGGAATCATGAACACAGGCCAGCTGATGCCAGAAGCCAGTGCAGCACCCGACTGCATCTTCAGGTTAATAAGGTAGCTCGGTGCCTGGAACAGCAGAATAGCCACTGTCAGGTACCGAGTGTACATGCTAATCTTCTTGCGGCCACTCTCGCCCTCACGCTGCATCTTCTGGAAGTAAGGCACAGCCACAGCGAGGAGCTGCATCACGATAGAAGCAGAGATGTAAGGCATGATTCCAAGTGCGAAGATTGACGCATTGGAGAATGCACCACCGGAGAACATATCCAGCAGGGCAAGCAGACCACCCGAGGTCTGCTGCTGCAGTTTATCCAGCATAACCGGATTGATACCCGGAAGTACCACGAATGAGCCAAAACGGTAGATGGCTACAAACAGCGCGGTGATGAGGAGACGCGTACGCAAGTCCTCAATCTTCCAAATGTTCTTCAGTGTCTCTATAAACTTCTTCATGGTTGTCTTTAGATAATTGTTGCGTTACCACCTACTGCCTTGATAGCTTCCTCGGCAGTCTTTGAGAATGCGTTGGCCTCAACGTCAACCTTGGCCTTCAGCTCACCGTTGCCGAGAACCTTCACCAGCTCCTTACCATTGGTCAGGCCGGCAGCTACGAGCTCGGCTATTCCAATCTTGGCAAGCTGCTTCTCCTCAGCCAGCTTCTGCAGAGTAGACAGGTTCACAGCGAAGTACTCCTTGTGGTTCATGTTCTTGAAGCCAGACTTCGGCACGCGGCGCTGCAGCGGCATCTGTCCACCCTCAAAACCAATCTTCCTCTTATAGCCCGAACGAGCCTTGGCACCCTTATGACCACGGGTAGAAGTACCGCCCAGACCTGAGCCCGGTCCGCGACCGATGCGGCGGCGTGAATGAGTAGAGCCAGCAGCAGGTTTCAAATTATTCAGTTTCATAATCGAATCTCCTTTTTAAGTTTAATATTACTCAACAACAGTCACCAGATGATGAACTTTGCGTATCATACCACGGATAGAAGGATTGTCCTCTACTTCGACAATCTGCGAAATCTTACGCAGGCCGAGGGCTTCGAGCGTACGCTTCTGGTCAACGGGATAACCGATTTTACTCTTTATCTGCTTAATCTTAATAGTTGCCATAATCCTTGTCTCCTTTATCCTCTAAATACTTTGTCCATACTGATTCCGCGAGTGCCTGCAACGGTGTAGGCATCGCGCATCTGGCTCAGGGCCTCGATGGTAGCCTTCACCAGGTTGTGGGGGTTCGAAGAACCCTTCGACTTAGCCAGCACATCCTTGATACCGGCGCTCTCGAGCACGGCACGCATAGCACCACCGGCCACCAGACCGGTACCGGCAGCTGCCGGCTTCAGGAACACCTGAGCACCGCCGAAGCGGGCTTCCATCTCGTGGGGAATGGTGCCCTTCAGCACGGGAACCTTCACCAGATTCTTCTTGGCAGCCTCAACACCCTTGGCGATGGCAGCGGTAACTTCGCCAGCCTTGCCCAAGCCCCAGCCGATGATGCCGTTGCCGTCGCCGACAACAACAATAGCTGCGAATGTAAAGGTGCGACCACCCTTGGTCACCTTCGTAACACGGTTGATGGCAACCAGTCTGTCTTTCAACTCTACGTCACTATTTACTTTTACGTTCTTCATTGCCATAATCGTTTAGAAATTAAGTCCACCTTTACGAGCAGCATCAGCCAGCGACTTCACGCGGCCGTGGTACAGATAGCCGTTACGGTCGAAGACCACAGCTGTCACACCAGCCTCGAGGGCCTTCTTGGCCAGCAGTTCACCGACCTTTGCAGCCTGCTCAATCTTCGGCATGGTCTCCAGGCCCAGCGACGAAGCTGCAGCCAGGGTCTTGCCCTCCAGGTCGTTGATGACCTGAGCATAAATCTGCTTGTTAGAACGGAACACGCTCAGACGGGGACGCTCAGCAGTACCGAACACGCTCTTGCGAATTCTATATTTAATCTTAATTCGTCTTTCAACTTTCTTTGTTGCCATAATAATTTTCAATTTTCAATTTTCAATTTTCAATTACTTAGCGGAAGCCGACTTACCCGACTTACGACGGATAACCTCACCCTTGAACAAAATACCCTTTCCTTTATAAGGCTCAGGCATGCGGAAAGAACGAATCTTGGCGCAAATCATGCCGAGGAGCTGCTTGTCAGCCGACTCCAGGATAATCTGCGGATTCTGGTTACGCTCCGACTTCGTCTCAACCTTCACCTCCTGAGGCAGCTGGATGAAGATGGGGTGCGTATAACCCAGGGCAAACTCAATGATGTTGCCCTGATTGCTCACACGGTAACCAACACCGACGAGTTCCATCTCCTTCTTATAGCCCTCGCTGACACCGACCACCATGTTGTGGACCAGAGCGCGATACAGACCGTGGAAAGCCTGCTTCTGCTTGATGTTGACAGGACTGTTCTCGTCAATAGTGAATGTAATGTGACCATCCTCAATGGTCATCTTGATAGAGGGGTCTACCTTCTGCGACAGTTCGCCCTTGGGGCCCTTAACTGTTACAACGCCGTCCTTGTCCTGAGCAACCGTAACGCCTGCAGGGATACTAATTGGCAATTTACCTATTCTTGACATACTTCAGTTCCTCCAATTAATACACATAGCAAAGCACCTCACCGCCAATCTTCAGCTGTGCGGCCTCTTTGTCTGTCATTACACCTTTGGACGTAGATAAGATGGCGATACCCAGTCCGTTAATAACTCTCGGCATGTCCTTGTAGCCGGTGTACTTACGCAAACCGGGAGTTGACACGCGCTTCAAGAACTTAATGGCGTTCTCTTTGGTGGCAGGGTCGTACTTCAAAGCCACTTTGATGGTACCCTGAGGGCCATCCTCCACGAACTTATAGTTCAGGATGTAACCCTTCTCGAAGAGGATCTTCGTGATTTCCTTCTTCAAGTTCGACGCAGGAATCTCGACAACACGGTGGTTAGCCATGATGGCGTTTCTGAGCCTGGTCAGAAAATCTGCTATTGGATCTGTCATAAAATAATTAAGTTTTAATTAATCGGGACTACCCCGACAATATTAAACAATATGAAATTTAAAATTTGCTCTTTATTACCAGCTTGCCTTCTTCACGCCGGGGATCAGGCCGCTTGATGCCATCTCGCGGAACTGAATACGTGACAGGCCGAACTGACGCATGTAGCCCTTGGGACGACCGGTAATCTTGCAGCGGTTGTGCAGACGGATGGGGTTAGCGTTGCGGGGAATGCTCTGCAGCTTGCGGGCAGCCTCATAGGCAGCCATGGCACCCTCTTCAGTGTTCACATCAGCCGTAGCGATGATCTTCTTCAGGGCGGCACGCTTCTCAGCATACTGAGCCACGAGCTTGGCGCGCTTCACCTCGCGGGCTTTCATTGATTCTTTTGCCATATCTCTTAGTCTTTATTGTTCTTGAAAGGAAGACCGAAAGCCTTCAGCAGAGCAAAGCCCTCCTCATCGGTCTTTGCCGATGTCACGAAGGTGATGTTCATACCCTGGATGCGGTCTACTGAATCGATGTTAATCTCGGGGAAGATAATCTGCTCCTGGATACCCAGTGTGTAGTTGCCACGTCCGTCGAGCTTGGTCTCGATACCCTTGAAGTCGCGGATACGCGGCAGGGCGATGCGGACCAGGCGCTCCAGGAACTCGTACATACGCTCACGACGCAGTGTCACCATCACGCCGATTGGCATCTTCTTACGCACCTTGAAGTTAGCGATATCCTTCTTAGAGTAGGTAGCGACGGCCTTCTGGCCGCAGATGGCCGAAATCTCGTTGATGGCCACCTCGATAATCTTCTTGTCCTGTGTGGCGTCACCCAGACCCTGGTTGACGACAATCTTCTTCAGGACGGGAATCTGCATGGCAGAAGTGTAGTTGAACTGCTTCTGCAGTGCGGGAGCAATCTTCTGCTTGTACTCCTGCTTCAGTTGTGCTGTATTTGCCATTACTTAATCTCCTCCCCAGACTTTTTGGCGATGCGGGTCACCTTCTTGCCGTCGCGCTTGATGGCGATGCGGGTGGGCTTGCCGCTCTTCGGATCAATTAAACTCAAGTTCGAAATGTGGATAGGAGCCTCTACCTTTTCAAAGCCTCCCTGAGGGTTCTTGGCACTGGGCTTCGTGCTCTTGTTGACGAAGTTCACTCCCTCAACAATGGCACGCTCCTTCTCTACCAAGACCTTCAGCACCTTGCCAGTCTTGCCCTTGTCCTCACCGGCCAGGACGATGACTGTGTCGTTTTTCTTAATATGTAACTTAGCCATTACTTCTAAATCTTTTTAATGTTAAAGAACCTCAGGTGCCAAAGATACAACTTTCATGTTCACGGCGCGGAGCTCACGTGCCACGGGGCCGAAGATACGGCTGCCGCGGAGCTCACCGGCATTGTTCAGCAGTACACAAGCATTGTCGTCGAAACGGATATAGGAACCGTCAGCGCGGCGAATCTCCTTCTTGGTACGAACAACCAAAGCCTTAGACACTGCACCCTTTTTCACATCGCTCGTCGGGATTGCGTTCTTGATAGCAACGACAATCACGTCGCCAACGCTTGCATAGCGGCGGCGGGTACCACCCAGCACACGGATGCACAGGCACTCGCGGGCACCGCTGTTGTCAGCTACTGTAAGTCTTGATTCTGTCTGTATCATAATTACTTAGCTTTTTCTACGATTTGTACTAAACGCCATCTCTTGGTCTTAGAGAGGGGGCGGGTCTCCATGATGAGCACGGTATCGCCTACCTGGCACTCATTCTTCTCGTCGTGAGCATGGTACTTCTTCGTCTTCTGGACGAACTTACCATAAATGGGGTGCTTCTCCTTGAACTTGGCAGCGATAACAATGGTTTTATCCATTTTGTTGCTGACGACTACACCCTGTCTTGTCTTTCTTAAATTTCTTGTTTCCATCTGGACCATTGTTATTTGTTAAGTTCTCTCTGACGCAGTTCGGTCTTCATACGTGCAATGTCACGACGGGCAGCCTTAATCAGAGAAGGGTTCTCAAGCGGAGCAACGGTGTGGTTGAACTTCATCTGCTCGTACTTGGCCACTTCAGCCTCGATGCGCTCGGCCAGTTCCTTGGTCTCGAGCTCTTTGATTTCACTTGTCTTCATACTCTCTCATTAAGCGTTTTTATCGTAATCACGTCTTACTACAAACTTAGTCTTCACAGGCAGTTTCTGGGCACCCAGGCGAAGAGCCTCCTTGGCAATGTCGAAAGGCACACCTTCCACCTCGAAGAGGATGCGTCCCGGTGTTACAGGAGCCACCCATCCGGCGGGGTCACCCTTACCTTTACCCATTCGCACGTCAGCAGGCTTGCGAGTGATGGGCTTATCCGGGAAGATGCGGATCCACACCTGACCTTCACGGTTCATGTAACGGTTGATGGCAACACGTGCTGCCTCAATCTGGCGGCTGTCAATCCATTTGGCATCCATAGTCTTGATGCCGAACGAGCCGAAAGCCAGCGTCGTGCCGCGGTGGGCATTGCCTTTGTTGCCACGTCCGTCCTGCGGCCTTCTATATCTTACTCTCTTTGGTTGTAACATGATAGCTTCTCCTTCTTTTAACGGTTATTATTCTTTTTACCACCACGGAACTTGCGGCCACCATTGTTACCGGCACCACCCTGACGGCCGGTGCTCTTCTCCTGTGTGAAGTTAGGAGCCAGGTCAACCTTTCCATAAACCTCACCGCGGCAGATCCAGACCTTGATACCCAGCAGGCCGACCTTGGTCAGAGCCTCTGTGGGGCAGTAGTCGATGTCGGCACGGAATGTGTGCAGCGGCGTACGTCCTTCCTTGAACATCTCGCTGCGTGCAATTTCTGCACCGTTCAGACGACCGGAGATGAGCACCTTGATGCCCTCGGCACCGGCACGCATCGTGTTCTGGATAGCCATCTTGATGGCACGACGGTAAGCAATCTTGCCCTCCACCTGGCGAGCGATGTTGTTGGCAACGATTGTTGCGTCGAGTTCCGGACGCTTCACTTCAAAGATATTGATCTGAATCTCCTTGTCGTAAAGCTTCTTCAGTTCTTCCTTCAGTTTGTCCACATCCTGTCCGCCCTTGCCAATGACGATGCCCGGACGAGCCGTGCAGATAGTGATGGTGACCAGCTTCAGTGTGCGCTCGATGACAATCTTCGAGACACTTGCCTTGGCCAGACGCTCGTTCAGATACTTGCGGATTTTCTGATCCTCAACCAGGTTGTCTCCGAAGTTCTTGCCTCCGAACCAGTTGCTATCCCAACCGCGGACGATACCCAGGCGGTTGCTAATCGGATTTACTTTCTGTCCCATACTTATTCTTTTACGTCATTAGTTTTTGCGTCAACAAACAGTGTCACGTGGTTAGAGCGCTTACGGATGCGATAGCCACGGCCCTGCGGTGCGGGTCTCATTCTCTTCATGGTGACACCCTCGTCAACAAACACGCGGGTGATGAACAGCTCACCAGCCTCAGCCTTGCGGTCATTCTTCTGTTCCCAGTTGTTGATGGCCGAGCGGAGGAGTTTCTCAACGTCAGCAGCGGCAGCCTTCTTCGAGAAACGAAGCACACCCAGTGCACGGTCAACCTCCATGCCGCGAATCATGTCGACGACATAGCGCATCTTGCGGGGTGACGAGGGGCAGCCTTTCAGCTTGGCAAAATACTGTGTCTTAAGTGCTGCTTTTCTTTCTTCAGCCTTAATATGTTTTCTTGCTCCCATTGTTAATTTTCAATTTTCAATTTTCAATTTTCAATTTACTTCCCCAGGGCATTACTTCTTGTTGCCGGCATGTCCACCGAAGCGGCGTGTGGGTGCAAACTCACCCAGCTTGTGGCCAACCATGTTTTCAGTAATGTAAACAGGGATAAATTTGTTACCGTTATGAACTGCAACAGTGTGTCCCACGAAGTCCGGGGAAATCATTGATGCCCTGGCCCATGTCTTGACGACATTCTTCTTACCGCTCTCATTCATGGCGAGAATCTTGTTCTCGAGCGATACGTTGATGTACGGACCTTTCTTTAATGAACGACTCATAGTTTTCTACTCTTTGTTAACTTCGTGATTACTTCTTGTTAGCTCTCTCGATGATGTACTTGTTCGAAAGCTTCTTCGGTGCGCGAGTCTTAAGACCCTTAGCGTACAGACCCTTGCGTGAACGCGGATGTCCACCAGACTGACGGCCTTCACCACCACCCATCGGGTGATCGTGCGGGTTCATGACAACACCACGGTTGTGCGGACGGCGGCCCAGCCAGCGTGAGCGGCCAGCCTTACCCGAGTGCTCCAGAGCGTGGTCAGAGTTGCCTACGCTACCAACAGTAGCCTTACAAGCAGAAAGCACTTTGCGAGTTTCGCCAGAAGGGAGCTTAATCACACAATAGCTACCTTCGCGCGAAGTCAACTGAGCGAAATTACCAGCCGAACGAACGAGCAGGGCACCCTGACCAGGACGGAGCTCAATGTTGTGAATCACCGTACCCACGGGAATGTTGGCGAGGGGCAGAGCATTACCCACCTCGGGCACTGCATCTGCTCCGGACATCAGCGTTGCGCCAACCTGCAGTCCATTGGGAGCAATAATATAACGTTTTTCACCATCAGCGTAGAAGAGCAGAGCGATGCGAGCCGAACGGTTCGGATCATACTCTATTGTCTTAACTACAGCTGGAACACCATCTTTCTCTCGCTTGAAGTCGATGAGACGATACTTCTTCTTGTGGCCGCCGCCCATGTAGCGGACAGTCATCTTACCGGTGTTGTTTCGACCGCCGGTAGAACGCTTACCGTAAACGAGAGACTTCTCTGGCACGGATGCAGTAATATCCTCGAACGTGCCAATAACCTTGTGTCTTTGACCCGGAGTTACGGGTTTTAATTTACGTACTGCCATTTCTCTTATTCAATATTGCTGTAAAAATCAATTGCATCGCCCTCCTTCAGAGTCACGATTGCCTTCTTGAAGGCATTCTTCTGTCCCTTGACGAGACCGGCCTTGGTATAACGGCTTGAACGCTTGCCGGCGTACTTGATAGTGTTCACGGCAATCACGGTCACATTATACAGACCCTCTATCTCCTTCTTAATCTCAACCTTGTTAGCCTCAGGCTTGACGATGAAGCATACCTTGGTCTCGGCCTTCTTCGTACGCTCCTGGCCCTTCACCTTGTAGGTGCGCTCAACGGAAGACTTGTCTGTAATCTTGGTCATCTTCTCAGTGACCAGCGGCTTGATGATAAATCCCATAGCTATTTACTATTTGACTATTTCTATTTACTATTTATCCCAGTATACCGTCAATCGTCTTCAGCGAGCTCTCAGCAATCACCAGCACGTCAGCGTCGAGCACCTTGTAGGTGTTGACGTTCTTTGCCTCGACGACATCAGCCTTCTGCAGATTGCGAGCCGACAGATACACATTCTTATTGTTCTCAGGCATCACGAAGAGGGTCTTCTTGCCGTCCACCTTCAGGTTCTTGGCAATGGCCATCAGCTCCTTCGTCTTGGGAGCCTCCAGCTGGAAGTCCTCGACAACAACGATGGCATTCTCCTGTGCCTTGTAGGTCAGAGCCGACTTGCGGGCCAGCTGCTTCACCTTCTTGTTCAGCTTGAAGCCGTAGTCGCGGGGCTTCGGACCGAACACGCGGCCACCACCAATCAGCAGAGGTGAGTTGATATCACCGTGACGGGCACCGCCGCCGCCCTTCTGGCGACCGAGCTTGCGGGTAGAACCGCTGATTTCACTGCGCTCCTTCGACTTTGCCGTACCCTGGCGCTGGTTGGCCATGTACTGCTTCACATCCAGGTAAATGACGTGGTCATTAGGTTCAACACCGAAGATAGCCTCGTTGAGAGCCACCTTGCGGCCGGTCTCCTGACCTTTGATATTCAATACACTAACTTCCATATCCTTACTTATTCACAATTACGGTTGAACCATTACATCCGGCGCAGCTTCCCTTCACAAGGATCAAGTTGTGCTCCGGAATTACCTTTAACACTTTGAGGTTCTGTGTTGTGACACGGTCACAACCCATGTGGCCACCCATTCGCATTCCCTTGAACACCTTGGCGGGATACGAGCAGGCACCAATAGAACCCGGCTTGCGGGCGCGGTCATCCTGACCGTGGGTAGACTGGCCTACGCCGCCGAAGCCGTGACGCTTCATGACGCCCTGGAAGCCCTTACCCTTAGAGGTACCTACCACGTCGACGAACTCTGCGTCGGCGAAGATGTCCACCGTAACGGTGTCTCCGAGGTTCATCTCCTCGTCGAACTTGAACTCGGCCAAGTGAGCCTTCGGCGTTGTGTTAGCCTTCTTGAAGATACCCATCATCGCTTTGGTGGTGTTCTTCTCCTTCTTCTCACCGAAGGCGAGCTGAACGGCCTTGTAACCGTCCTTCTCAACAGACTTTACCTGTGTCACAACGCAAGGACCAGCTTCGATAACAGTGCACGGCACGTTCTTGCCGTCGGCACTGAAAACGGATGTCATTCCGATTTTTCTTCCTAATAATCCTGGCATTTCAGTTTTACTTTGTTTAAATGTTTAAATTTATATGATGTTAATCTCTAACTTTCAGTGTCATCATGCCTGCCCAGACCCATATACACACGAAAATAAGAAACAGCCCACCGCTCTCTTTTGAAAGCTAAACTGCTCTTTTTCAGCGTATTGATAGCTTTTAGCCAGCGCAATAATCACTTTAGCGGCTGCAAAGGTACGCATAATTTTCCATTCCCACAATATTTTTTAATATTATTTTATTCATAACTAACGTTTTTTAACAAGTGGCGTTTTTTAGCAAGGCAAAATCCTTCATTTATCCGCATATCCTACACCTACAACTGATTATCAGCATGTTAGACGGATATTATCCGCCTGTTATCCGCTTTTATCCCACACCAATGGCAAATCGCACACAGTGGGGAGCCACCATCCCGCAGGCAGGGAAAAAAATCTCCAAGGCTTGGACGATTGTCCGACGGCTGCGGACGTTAACAATGCCTGTGTGGAAAGAGCATTGGCTTGTGGTGTAGGATAAGCAGCGGATAACAGGCGGATAATATTCGTATAACTCACTGATAATCAGTATCAGGTGTAGGATAAACGGATAATTACATTTTT
>Ga0247609_10001798_pt1 | contig 24253 bp, 35 predicted proteins | sample 172DNAGHGlowgp2_FD_193487 | JGI IMG/M metagenome (GOLD analysis project Ga0247609, IMG submission 193487) | Sheep rumen microbial communities from Palmerston North, Manawatu-Wanganui, New Zealand - 1728 DNA GHGlow gp2 | ecosystem: Host-associated > Mammals > Digestive system > Stomach > Rumen ...
ACAAGCCGTTTTGGGATAATGGCTCAAACTGATATAGTCTTTGATAGCAGCATTCTCATATCTTGTATTGATGGTACAAGCAACGCCACCACTACACACATTCTGCGGTTTGATCCTACTGAGAGACAAAGAAGTTTTCAAAGTCAACATCTTCATCTTCTTTTGGCATTGCATCTATATCAATACTTGGCACAGTTTCTTCTTCCATACTCTTCTCACAGAACCTTGCAAGCATTTCGTCTGAAAGAAAATACTTCTCGTCAACGTCTTCTTCAAGGACATCTGCGAGGCACACCTCCAGAGGTCTCGGTTTTGGAAAGTGATACTTGACAATACCGCTATCATCATTCCTTATGCTAATAAGAAAAATTCTCTCTCTATTTTGAGGTACAAAATCCTTCGCATTGAGGACTTGGGCGAAATTCTCATAGCCTAACCTTGCAAGTTCGTTCTGCCAGAGATTGAAAACGCCTATAAACTTTCCGCTTACCATGGCCTTAACATTCTCCAACATAAGAAACTTCGGTCGTTTTGCCTTTACGCAGTCTCTCACATTCCAGATAATGCTCGACCTTGTACCACTTCCTTCAGTAAATCCATGCTGAAGACCAGCCTGTGAAACGCTCTGACATGGAGTGCTGTAAGTCAGCAAGTCAAAGTCAGGTAAATCCTGCCACTTTATCTTTGTAATGTCGCCCCAATTCTTGCCAATTCCGTATGGATGTAGCGCATTATGGGCGATTACGGCAGGTTGCTTGTCAATATCTGGGTTTGCATCTGGCTCTGGGTCAAATTCAGCCCATCCCACTAACTCGTAGTCGAAATCGGGATAAATCTCTCGTAACCTATTGAGTGCAAGGGCTTGTGAGCCATATCCGGCACAAATTTCAAATAGTCTGAGCTTGTTATTCTTGTTATATTTCATGTTACATTACAAAGATAATGTTACTTCAAAATGGCGCATCCTCATCTGTCGGTGGAGCAAACGGCATGTCGTTCGTAGTATTCTGAGCAGGCATCGGCTTTGCCGTTGCTTCTTCGGCAAACATATCCGTCTGCACACCTATATCGTCGCGCCAGCCATACACCCGTTTCTCGTCTGGAGTATTCTTGAAACGTCTGCTTTCTATCTCATAAAACATTCCCACCAATGAGTCCATAGCACCCATGAGCCTATTTTTTGCGACCTCTATGACGTTCCCGTAGCCTTTTTCCTCAAAGAACATTATTCGGGAAGAGCCAAACAACTCCTTGCCCGCTTTCTTGAAATCCTCGTTGATACGATGGATGATAAAAACGTTGTCGGCAAGGTTTCCTATGTCACCGCTACCACTGATGTCATTCTTACGAATGAGCATATTGTTCTTTCGTGGGTGGGCTACAAGTATGGTGTGCGTCTTGTTCTGTTTGTTGAAATTTACTATCTGGTCGATCAGTTCTTTTTGCTTCTTGTTGTTGTCGCCGTCGAAGATGTCAACGTCAATAGACATAAGGTTGTCAAGGATGAAAAATCTCACTCCTAATTTGACCAGCTCCTGCATGTCGCTCAATATCTGTTGCCATTTCGTGCCGTATTCGTTGTTGTAGAGGAAAAGTTTTCCATCCAGCCATTCGTCAACCTTTTGCCCTAACTCTGTCGGCACATAGTAATATCCTTTATTCGTCTGTTTTAGGAAGTCTTTACCAAGGGCGACCATCTGAATCCACGTCTTCAACACGTCAGGTCTCAACTCTCCACTCCAGAGGGCGGTCTTCCATCCCTGCTGAATGGCGTTGAGCATGAGGGTGTTCAGCCATGAACTCTTACCAGAGCTATTCGTGCCTGTGACTATCGTAAGTTCGCCAACAAACAAACCTTTGACAGCCTTGTCTAAATCCGTAAAACCCGTCTTAAAATGTTCAATATCCTCTATATTGACCTTCTCAATGTCTTTCAGCGAGAACCACTTCTTTCCAAGTTCTGGCGTTTCTTGCTTAATGGCTGGCTGTTGTGGCTGTTGTACGCTCTGTTGCCTCGGAGCAAAAGATTGTGGACGGTATTGTTGTTGGTATTGTGTCGGTCGTGGGTCATAAGCGTGAGGGTCAAGCATCTGCCTAACCTCTTGCCACGTATGCTGCTGACAAGAATTGTGTAAGCAAGTGTACTTGATAGCCCCGCTTGCCATCTGAATGATAGCGGCATCCTTACCTTTATGCTCAGGATTGAAGAAGCAATGGTCTAAGACGTATTTCGTCCACTTCGCACAGCTTTCTTTCTTGTATTGGACGTTATGCTCATTCAAGAACTTCTCCAAGTCAAAAGGCTCGTTACTGCCACCACATCTATATGGAAGTGTCGGCTTTGGCTCTTCTTTCGGCAGAAGATTGGCGACTGCCTGGAACAACGATATGTCATTGACTTTTATCTCGTCCGGCACATAGACAATCTCTGACATTCTCCAAGGGCGTTCAGGTATGTTCGCACCTTTCTTTGCCGTCGTACCATAGAGCTTACAAATGCGGGCGGCGTTGAATACAGCCTCGTCAATATCTACCTTTTCATCAGTAAACATCAACGATATAGACTGAAGGAAATTCGATATTAAGTCCCTCGTCTCGTCGGTGTTCGGCATATCAACCTTGAACTGAAGGTGATAGCCATTCCCCGAGCGACATATCACAGGGTCGTTAAATCCACATTTCTTCAGATAGAGAAATACCTGTTGGGCTTTCTTGTGAGCAAATTCAAACTCTTCGTCAGTGGCATTGATGCCAGCAACACGCACAGGATCAAAATCTATCAGTACCCAAACTCGTCTTGTAATGTTGTTGTCGTTTGTTGTCTGCTTTGGGCTCTTGACAATCCTCTCACATTGCAACCTACCATAACAACCTTCGTCAATATCATTAAGGGTGAAGTATATCTGCTCGTCAGGCATTTCCTCATAAGGCTTAATATCTTCAATTAACTTGTCGATATTTTTGTAGTAGCCGCTATACGCAAACTTACCAAGGATTCTAACCTCTACAAGTTTTCCATCATCTTTGAAGATGTGCCACCACTGCCGCAGAGTTACTTCGTTTATCATAGTCTTTCTACCCCCCCCTTAGACTTTCGCCTTTAATTGCTATCGCATGTGTTATCGCCTTGAGTCTATCAACAGTTCTGCGACCATATCTTTCTGTAAGTTCGTCAATCGTGAGATTTGATGTGATTATCAACAACCTACCACGCTTTTCAGCATCGTCTACTATTTCAGAAAAATAATCATGCTTTTCACCAAAATTGTCACCGATGCTTTCGACACCTATATCATCAATAATGATAGGTTCACGCGACACGATTAGATTGTAGTTGTCTATTGCGTTTTTGTAACACTCACTTAATCTTATAGCATCGTAATAGAAAAAGCCAAACTTAAGATAATACTTGAAGATTGCTGGAATAACTTTTGTACATATAACAGTCTTTCCAAGTCCGTTGTCACCAGATAAAAACAAACCTTTACAATGGTTGTCTGTAAGCCATTCGGCAATATCTTCGTATTTCTGTAGCCATTGCGCTTTTTCGCCGATATAATATCTTAATCCGCGTAGCAATATGTCTTTTGCTCCATTCAGTTGTATATGTTTTATCTCGTATTTTGGATTAGTAAAATAGTATTCTTCCATGTTTCTTTTACTTTGTGTTACCAATCTGAATATTTTGCGGCTCTATCAGGATCATTGTCGTTCAAAATGAAGCCTACAGGTGTATTGCTATTTTTCGTTTTCAGAGGAAATAGGCCTGCGTAATTGTTTGCCTCAGATTGATCAATCATCTGCATGGCAATCAAAGAAGACCCTTTGCAGTCTTTCTTCATTTTGTCATAGCATTGCTTTAACGACTTCTGATTTTTATATTTCTCTCGACGACCTTGCTTATATTTAAGCCATCTGAAGAAAGCATCTTCCAGATGTGGCTCAACAAAAGAAAAATCTATGTCGTAATTAAGTTCTTTGAATTTCCTGTTCAGTGCTGCCGTCCTTTCATCAACAGGTTCCTCGCCAAATAAATCCGTTTGCTTTAGTGTATCATTTGGTGTATCATTCAGTGTATCATCAACCTTGCGTTTCCCTTTTGTTTTAGCAGGTTTGGGTGTATCTTTATGTGTATCATTCAGTGTATCATTTAGGGTTATCTTTGTTCCAGTTTTTGACACCTCTATATCTATCAAACCAGCATCTTTCAACTGAGACAGATACCTGCTGACCGTTGCACTCGTAGGCCATTTCCAGGCATCTGCAAGTTTTTTGAAAGAGGTTGTTTTACCGTTCACCTTCAGCAGAAGATAAATATACGCTTCAATCTTACTCAGCCTTTTCTTTTCTGATAATACGTTTTCCGCTATTGACAGTGGTATGATAACTGAATCTTTCATACATTCTTCCAATACCTTGCTATTGAACTTTGCGAACCGCACTTCCTGTTCACTTCACTCAAATACTTCGGGTCTTTTTTCAAACCGAGGTATCTGGCTTTCTGCATCACCATACCAACCGAAATACCAAGCATCTGCGCTAATTTCTTGTTCGGTGTGTTGGCATAGTGTGCCGACAATATTTTTCTTTCTTCAAGTCTGGTCATATATCCTAAAATAAGTTGAGCCGCATGAGGTCAATCACACGGCTCTTTCGACCTGCTCCCACCAAGGGCACATCTTACGATGCTACGCCGAATCGAACGGCATTCCTTCTTACCAAACCTCGGTCAACGAGTCGGAATTGGACCGACATTCGTGGAACAATGGGGACTCGAACCCCGCTCATCCCAGTGTTACTTGATAGGGGCTTGCAGGATGTTGCTCCCACAAGCCCCTTAATCAAAAGGGAGTGGTTCATCCGCACTACCATCACCATTATCCTGTTGAGCGGGCGGGGATGGCGGTTGTTGTGCTACCGCTTGCTGTGCCACTTGCTGCTGACCAGCCCGCGTTATATTGTATGCCTGTATCTTGTTGTACCATTTTCCTTGATACTCATGTGCATCAATGTCGAAATGTACGGTAACTTCTTCATCCTTGCGAAGGGCAAACTGCTTGATCCTGTCCTCGCCAAATACCGTGAACATCATGTGTTTCGGATATTGACCAGGAATCTCCAAAACATAGTCGCGAGCCATCCAAGGATTGCCTGTGCGCTGTGATACGCCACTCTTTGCCTCAAGTGCATGTCGAACAAATCCTGTTACTTCCATACCTTACACCTCCTCTACCTCCTCGAAGTCATCTGTCTTAGGCTTCTGACCGTAGTTAATATCCTTTGCCGCCATATCGTCAACACGGTTGATAATTTCCAGTGCCTTGGCTGCTTTCTCTGTCATAGCCTGCTTCGGTATCTGTTTGTAAGCACGGTTGATTAGCGTTTTCTTGCACATTTCTGCGTAGTCCGTGTTCCATGGGCTTTGCGCGTCCTTGCCCTTGCTAACAGACGGGCTACGCTTACGAATGCCCTCTATCTCGTCAATAGACATGGTATCGAACTGTTGTGTGCCATTAGGGTACTTAATCAGGTAGTAACCGCCGAGAATATCCTCCTTTTTCTTTGCACCCCAAGGATTGGGCTTGTGAGTGATGTGGGCGTTACTACCCTGCTCAATCTCAAAAAACTCACCCTTATAGACAAGGTAGGATTCCATGTCAAGAACCAAACCAGTGTTCACTCCGAAACTCTTCTTACCCATATAAGAGACTTGGAGTTCAACCTTACTCTTGTAAGGCACGAGGTATGCAAGTTTCAGCGTCGGATTTAGCGTCATACCCGTCAGCACCACATTCTTCAGGGCGTTCACAAAGTGGTCTGGGTACCGCTGTGCGCATTCAATCAGATAGGGATTGTTCAACATGGCTTGCGCCGCAAAGTTACACTCACGCTGCAAGTCCTGAATAGTCTTGCCGTTCTGCAAGAATGTCTTGTACGGGGCGGTAAAACAATTCTGCAAAGGTTTCAACTGAGGTGGAAGACCCTGCGAAATCTTCACAAGACCATCTTCTTCTTTCGGCGGTTGCGGAGTTTGCGTTTTCTGTACCTGTGGCTTCGGTTGTTCCGTCGTACCTGCTGCTTCTCCCGTAGGTTGTTGCGTGCCAGCGGCAAATGCGTCCTGCTGCTGGGCTTCGTTTTTCTTTTCTGCCATAATTCTTATTCTTGTTTGTTGTAAAAATTAAATTCACTACTGTAAATCGGTGCATCAACTTCCATGATTCTGTGACCTTTGAAGCCTGGTTCAATGAAAATCTCAGCACCTTGGTAAATTCCAGTCTTCTGACACTCGATGTATTGGTCAAGAAGTTTCTTGAAGATCAAAGCACTTGGTCCCATACCCACCATATCATATTCCTTATTGTAGGAATAAGCCCATTGTGCTGCACTCACCATCACGGCATCATAAGGTGGTGTCTTCTGTTGGAACACCCAATAGAAGTCTTTCCAAACACCGCTCTGCTCATGCTCAAAGAACTGATAGAAGGCGGCTGATATGCCGTAACCGAACTTCGTGATAGTCTTAGCAATCGCTCCTGGGTGCAGACTGTCAAGGCTGACGGTCTTCCAATCAACTATCTTCCGTTTAGTCTCGACATCTGGACGAAATTTGAACTTGCAACCCTCATATTCCACAAAGTGACTGACTTCCGACTGCCCTTGCTTGAGGATAGTCCTTACCTGCTTTGATGTTTCTCCGCAGTTGTTCAGAAGTTCGCCAACCATCAACTTGACAAGGGAAACACGATCTTCTGATACAAACTCCCAATCGGGGTGTTCCTGCTTGACGGCTTCCAGAGCGGCAATATACTTTGCCGTTTCACGTCCGTATGGCTTACCCGTCCGCTCATTGATAGGAGCATCAAACACTCGATACTGCTTGTCAAACTCGGACGAATCACCATGCTTTAACAGACTTTCCATGTAGGCATGATACATACTGCCAAACTCCAAGGCATCGTCAGAGATTGTAAACTCTTCGGGATGCTCTTTCTTGTACTTGGCGTATTTAGGAGAAACCAGAAAGTCTTTTATCTGAGTGGAAGAAAGGTACTGGTCGTAACCCTCGCCACGATGATAGATCTCGTTGTCAAGACCTATGACTATCGGTTCTGCAATAAAATTATTTGTCATAAAACTATTGATTAAGTTGAATTATCTGCAAAAGAAAAAGTCAGCCTAATCTCACGACCTGGCTGACCCTCATACAAAAATACTTTTTGTATCACTTCTAAATATAAGCAATATTTGCTATGCCGATGTATATAGTGAATATATGAGCTTAATCAAATAGTGATGGGGTCTTTGAGTCCTTTCTCTCAACGCCACCAACTTCAACAATAGTAAACTCTATTCTTGGATTGTTCTTGTCGATGAACTTATTGGCGACAATCTTCACGCAGTTACGGTCGTTTTTGATAGCCTTACATCCTTGCAGACAATCAAGAAGACCTTTCAGCGAATTATCCAAGTCCGGCTGATTGCTTTGAAAATATACGTCTGCGTAAAGCTCAAAAAAGCCCTGTATGTTTTTGTTGCGGTAAGCACCGCATTGAAGGTAGAATTTCTTTTCAAACTCCTTCATTGCAGAAGTCTTTGCCAAACTTCCATGCCCTGCCAAAGTGATAATCTTGTAACAGTTGGACTTACTTGGCACCGATCCATATATTACCTGTTCGTGTTTCATATATCTATCCTTGTCTTTTTAGAACCCAATTATCGCACTCATGCTGCATACCCATATATGCCGCCTTTGCAAGATAGTCCAGAACGTCTTGCCTGGTATAACCGCCGATAATATCATCTTCCATCTTATCCAGAAGTTCAACGGCTATCTCTTTTGATTTCTCGCTCCAACTCATATGCTGTAAGTCCCCTATAATAATAGTGTATTTACACCGCCCTACCGAGGTAGGGACACAGAATGTATGCTGTATGCTAACGCTGCCTGTTCTAACACCCAATAATGCAGAAAGTTAGGCAACTTCGCCGTATATGCCCTTATTTAGGATGGTGTTACGCCAAGATTGCGCAGTGGTAGCTGTATATAGCCCTAATTAGTATGTGTTACACCTACTTTTCAACAAGGCTTACCATCTCGAGGCTGCATATGTCCTAATTGGGATGTGTTAGTGATCCACCTCTCGGCTGCATACGCCACTAATTAGGATGGTTTACCTCGCAACTGACATCGTGCTGCATATGACCTAATTAGGATGGCAGGCAGATTTTGTTATGCTGTATACGCTCCGCTGCATATGTCCCTATTTAGGATGATGCCACACCGTTGTATCACAGACTTATAATGCTGCATATACCCCTATTCAGGATGGCGTTACACCGAGCTTGCCGACACATCAACCGCGCTATAAGCTGCATATACCCCTATTCAGGATGGCGTTACACCACGATTTCCGTGACTGCCTATATATTAGCAAAATTAGGGCATTTACCGAGTGAAAAATTCCTCAGCTTAACGCTGTACAGCCAGCGCATATATCGTTTTTTCATTTCCTATTTCTCCACTTCTAACTTTATTCCAACTAACTTACATTTATAGCCAATCTTCTCTTTCAGCCCGAAGTAACTCCAGTTGCGCAACACGAAAGGCTCGCCATTCTGATTATCTTCCTTAGCCTTATCCTCTCGGCTGGTCTGATTAAGCAGCACTATCCTGCCACAAGCGTGTTTGACTGCAAGGTCTACCAACATACGGCTGTAGGTATGCAACTTAGTGTCAACATAGTTGTTCTCTTTCTCGTGCCAACGCTCAATAGCCTGGCACTTCTTCTTACGACCTTTACCCCCAACGGAATAACGGTTGTTTATCTGACACCTTCTTACGGCTTCCTGTATCTGCCTCCTTCGGTAGTTAAATTCTTCTTTCGTACCAATCTCAAACCACTTGTAACCGCTATCGTACTCCTTGGCTGCTCTGACATCACAAGTACAGATGATAGGGTTCATCACGCCAAGGTAGGCATACAGCGTTTTTTGGGCATCAATCTTTACCTCCTGCTTCGGCATATCTACACAAAGCAATAGGAATATCTTGCTTCCGTCAAACTTCAGCGAAGAAGTACACATCTTGTACTCTCCCTTGATAACACGTTCTACTATCAACCTGTTACCACTCCTGTCTCTGCCAAAGCGCATCTGGAAAGGTACACCTGCCAAGGAAAAGAAACACCCTTCATGCGCATCGCCATCAATGTCCTCATACCATCCAAATCTCAGTTCTTTGAACGACTTCTTCTGATAGGGTACAGGCAGCGAGTTCTTGTAACTACGCAAGGCATTCTTATACATTCCGCGCTTCCTGTCCTCAGTATAGTTCTTAGTTACGTACTGAGCAAGGTTCGAGAGCATATCCATAATGCCAGGCATCCTGTCCTTATACAAGTGCGACATAATGGTATATGCCGCATTCTGTCTACTTGCAGGAGTACCTTTCGCACCAATGTACTGAATGAGTTTCCTACTCTCTTCATCAAGGCACGGAATCAGGTTGTCTATTGCATACAGCATCGACGTTGCCCTGTTAGCAGCCTCCTGCGCAATGTTTCTGATGTCGTATAGCTTTTCATAGTACGACCTACGGAGTTCCTTGTCACTCTCGCAAACAAAGACCTCAATCTTTCTCGTTATTACCATTATCTTATTTTTAGACTGCATATAGCATTCAGACAACGAGCATCTACACCGCAATGTTTCTGATGTCGTAAAGTTTCTCGGCTGCATATAGCCAGTAAACAAGGAGTATCTACACCGCCCGATAAGGTGGCATACTCAAAGTTGAGACTGCATATAGCCAGCAAACAAGGAGCAGCAGCAGCCATCCGAAGTTTTTGCATATGGTGTGTATTGCTGCATGTAGCCCACAAACAAGAAGCGTCTACACCCCTATTAGTCATAAACGACTATCCTATACTTATTTAGGCTATTTAGCGAGTGGAAAAACCCTCACGTTAAGGACGTGCAGCCGCCCCGAATATCTGATTTTAGTTCTCTACAACTTTTTCCGTTTCTCCTTTCTTTAACTCGAACTTAGCGGCATCAAGCAGCAGACGACTGCGGTTGTTCATCTGCTTCAAAATGGCAACAGACAGTTTGCCGCGTTCAATCTCAATTTCCTGTTTCTCGTTCTTTTCAAGCAGTTCAGCCATATAAGCCATTGCATTCTTGCCAGAAATCTTTGTTTCTAATTCAAACTTATCCATAATTATAAAGAGGTTAAAGATGTTTCCAATAAGGAAGCCCGCCTACTTTCACAAGCAAGCGGACTTAGGTTAATCAATCTGTTATGTTCAACTACTATGATGCGGAGAGTGAGGGATTTGAACCCCCGATACGCCTTAGCGTATGCCACGTTAGCAATGTGGTGCAATAATCCTGACTCTGCCAACTCTCCAAATGTGCCGCGAGTGGCGTTACCCACTTCTTTTACAGGGGACATACCCCACGGCTAAAATTCGTATTTAGCCTTCAACTTTTCTTCACAGAACGTATGTTCCTTCAGTATAGGTGGCTTTATCCCACCAAGAACTTTGCCTACATTTCACCGCATAACTGGTTTTCAGCCGTAGCAGTTCCCGCTACCAACTCTTCCGAGTGTGCAAGTCTTACGGCTCGTGCATGTCCTTCACGCACCCTTGAACTATCCCGTAGTCCGATGACCAAGCCCGCTCACTATGTCTTTATTTCGTATTACCGATTTTCATTGTTTAGGAAGGCATCAAGATCTCGCTTCTTGAATAGCCATCTACCTGCTGGTTTAGTGCAGGGGATAAGACCTTCTGCTATATAGGTCTGCATCGTTCTGAAACAGACACCGATGTAAGCAGCAGCCTCTTTGCTCTTCATATATATATCTTTAGCCATATCCAATACTATTGGTAATAAAAATTCTACATGATTTAAAAACTTATTGAGTAAGACCTTCTGCTGATCCTGCTTTATCAATAGTCTTAATGGTAATAGTATGAGTCTCACGGTTGATACTGCAACTATAAGTCAGTCCATCTTCCCGTGGGTACATATTCTTAACGTATGTCACGAGGTTCTTAGCAGACATACAGGCTTTGTAGTCTGGTAGTGTTACTTCAAGAGTACCATTTTTGCCGATACTCCGAATATCACTCGACGAGATTTTATCTGCAACCATTTCTACTAAATTTTACTTGTTTTTACCATTTTTTAGTTAAAGAGTTTGGCAATCCCACGTATTTTCCGTATATTTGCATCGCTGAATGAAATCTCGGATTGTTCTAACTGAACATTCATGGGATGCCGCACCCTTGTTTTTACTAACTGGGTGCAAAGATAAGTATTATTTATTATTTTGAAAATATAAATTAGTATTTTAACACAATTTTAACTCTTTGCGCCAAAATGAATACAGAACAACGACAAAAAAGAATCGAAGAAGCCGTAAATCACTTAATGGCTATTGGTCTAATAGATAGCCGTGCGCCGTCTATTAGTATCGCAGAAAAAATGAGACGTGGTAAGGAAGGTATCAGTGCAGCCATAAACGGTAATGAAAGATACCTAACCAAAAAGTTTGTGAAGGCTTTTTGTGCTACTTTCTCCAACATCATATCAGCCGACTACATCTGGGATGGAACAGGTGAAATGATCAACGGGGAGAAAAAAGAGGATAAAAACAACAAATGTATATCCGAGGAAGCCATCATGCAACTCTCAAAGGAGGAACTTATATTCCTTGTAAAGCAGCTCATGTCATTACATAGCGAACAGACTGAGATGTATCGCCTTCTCATTAAACAAAATGAGGAAATGATTAAAAATGGGCAAGAACGTTATAACAACATCACCAATCTTATACAAAAAATGTGAGATAATATCATACTTACACCTAATATTGTGAGACAAATCCGTACCACTCAACTATAACTTATTGATACTAAGAGCCTTTATAATTCCAACGGAATCACCAAACTTATGTGAGTGTTAGATGACACAACATATACCCGCATTACTTTAAGGTTAATATTCAATCAGTTATAGTTTCGACAATGTGCGTAAAGTAGCGTATGTCATGTGTACCACGTAAATACGCAAATATACGCAGAACTGCGTAATAATACGCAAAAAATGTGTACCAAAGTCGTACCAACAGTGTGTACCACTTAGAGAGACTTAATTAAAAACTATTGAATATTATGAAAATTGCAAAAACAAGGATTGTCTTTGACAGACACAAGAAAGCCACTAAGAAGGTGGCTGCGTCGGTTTACATCGAAGTTTCGTATGATCGTGTACGCAACTTCTACAATACTGGTATTAAAGTTTGCTCCCATCAATTCAAGGATGGAAGAGTAATCAACTGCGGTCAGATGGCAGAATACCAAGAACGGATAAACAACGTGCGTAATATAATAGAGAGTTACATCAATGACAAGATGAGAACTAAAGAAGGGTTCTGCCTCGACGGATTGAAAGTCTTCATGGATAGTCTCAGTGGCAAGAGACAAAACACATCATTTGTGGAGTATGTTGATCGAAGAATTACAGAGAGAACAGACATCCGAGAGAGCACAAGGAAAGCACACAAGAAACTTGTCAGCTCTCTTATAGAATACAAAGGCATTATGTCGTTTGACCAACTAACTAAATCTAATATTGCAGGCTACTACGAGTGGCTACTGGGTAAGGAGGTCACTAAAATGGGACAAGACGGGAAAATCTATAAAACCAAAATGTCCGTACAGACCGTAGCAAGCTATATGAAGTTGTTGAGGACTTACATTCATGATGCTATACTGCATGAGATTATAGACAGTGACCCATCTGTCGGAATAAAAGTAAAGCGTGGCGATTACGAACAGACACGATGGCTTACTGAAGAAGAGATTGACAAGATAGAACGTGCAGAATTGTCAAGCGGCTCTCTTGCGCGCGTGCGAGACTTGTTCATCTTAACTTGTTATAGCGGATTAGCTTTTTCCGACCTTATGGATTTTGCTCCAGAGAAATTAGAAAAGGATGGAGAAAACACTTACCTATACGGAAGACGGAAAAAGACAGGGCAGGAATACATCGTGCTCATTCTTCCAAAGGCAAAAGAAATCCTTGAGAAATATGACTATCAGATTCCTCAATATAGTAACCAGCAATACAATCATCGACTGAAAGAGGTCTCCAAGGAAGCAAAAATAGACAAACCGTTGTCTTCACACTGGGGAAGAATAACGTTTGGCTTCATGGCTTTGAACAGAGGTGTTAGAATTGAGGTGGTAAGCAAGGCAATGGGACATGCCACAATATCAGAGACACAACGTACCTATAGCAGGATATTGAAGAAGACGGTAATTAGTGAAATGAGCAAACTCATATAAACAAAGAAAGAGCGGGCAGGGTTATTTCCTACTCGCTCTTTTCCCGTATGGGTTCTTAATCTGGTTCTCCGACAAAACATTTGCATAGAAGTCGTTTTCCTCTTCCAGTTCACGAATCCGCTTCTTCAGTTCCTCGACGTGCTCTTTGTACTTAGGGGTTTCAAATTGCCGTATTGTCGTTGGATGGCAGGTACATCGTTCTATATCTCCAGAAACAGCAACCGCCATACAACCTGGTATCAGCACTTTTTCGACACCTTCTATATTCTCGTAGTGGCACTTCATACACTTACTTCGGCTTTGATGTGTGGATATGGGTCGTAGCCTTCCAGTTGGAAATCCTCGTACTGGAAACTGAAAAGATCCTTCACATCAGGGTTAATCTTCATTATGGGCAGTGGTCGTGGTTCACGGGTCAGTTGCAATCTGGCTTGCTCAATATGGTTCAGATACAAGTGGGTGTCGCCCGTGGTGTGGATAAACTCGCCTGGTTGGAATCCCGTCACCTGTGCCATCATCTGAAGCAGGAGGGCGTAGGAGGCGATGTTGAACGGCACACCGAGGAAGGTATCAGCACTTCGTTGATACAAGTGCAAAGACAACTTGCCATCGGCAACATAGAACTGAAACATTGTGTGACAAGGTGGTAGAGCCATCTTGTTGACCTCTGCTACATTCCAAGCCGATACAATCATACGACGAGAATTGGGGTTGTTCTTGAGCTGGTCGAGCACGTAGCGCATCTGGTCGATTGTGCCACCCTCGTAGTCGGGCCATGACCGCCATTGATGACCGTATACGGGTCCAAGCTCGCCGTTCTCGTCAGCCCACTCATTCCAAATTCTAACACCATGTTCCTGCAGGTACTTGACGTTGGTGTCGCCCTTGAGAAACCACAATAGTTCGTAGATGATACTTTTCAGGTGGAGTTTCTTTGTCGTAAGCAAAGGAAATCCTTCAGACAAATCAAAGCGCATTTGATGCCCAAACACGCTCAAAGTTCCAGTTCCTGTACGATCATCCTTTTGTGCGCCATCACGCAAAATGCGGTCAAGCAGATTGAGATAAGTCTTCATTTTTGTCTTATAATACAATTACACACATAAGCCACCTTTACCCATAGAATAAATTCGTATGAGCGCGTACACGCGAGGAAACTTTATTAAATTACCAACACCTTTAATATTTTAATATAAGGTGTAGTTTTCTTCCGTGTAAAAGCCAAAATAGGCAGAAATTACCCGTTTCCGTTCGCTGTATGAAACATATCGTTAGATTATGGGCACCTGTTGTCGTGGCTGGAACAGAGCAGGGTTTTATCTCATACAGTATATCCTACTTGACTGAGCCGTTTTATATATTGCCTGGTAATAGCAAAGAGGATCGGCACTGATTGAACCTCAATATGTCTGCATATAAAAATGCCCTGCAAATAGGGAGAATTTTTGCAGAGCATTGCTTATGCAGAAAGGATGTGAAACCATCCTGAATAGCCGTAATGTCATGCAATTCTCCCAGATTGCGCTGCAAAGATATGAAAAAGGGGGAAATCCTCCAAATAAAATTTAGTATTTATTCCCTTATTAAGAATTATTTAATAACCTTTGTCACATTATAAAGGTTAATGTTTTGTATTTCTTAGTATTTTATTTGGAGAATATTTTTTTCCTTATTATATTTGCAACCAGAAAACATGGTTAGTGGTATTCCCATGTAAAAAGAACGATTTACGAGGGCATTGGATGAGGTCTCTGAATACCACAGCAAGAGACGGATTCCTTTGCCCTTGATTTTTAGGAAAAATGAGAGTTGAAAGGCGTACAATCTCTTACCTGATATTCTTCTCGCAGGGCAAACACGTGCAAAGAACTCCTGTAGTAGGAGTGACGAATGACGAAGAACTGACATCGCTGGTCAAAGATACTTTCAGAGGGCGTTTCCAGCGACCGCAAGCACTTACAAGTAAGGATGGTGTCAGGATAGCCATAAAGAAGCTCAACCACGTCCAGAACACAGTCAAACTCGTTCTCAATACGACAATATACAATAAAAGTGTGAGACAGGCACGGCTGGAGATAGAGAGAGCCATAAGGAATCAATAATAAATAAATTCAACCAATTAAAGTAAAAACATCAATGAAACTATTTTTATTCGATTTAGAAACAACTGGAACGGATGCCGTCAAGAACGGCATACATCAGATCAGTGGTAAGATTATCATCAATGGTGAGGTCAAAGAGACGTTTGATTTCAAGGTGCGTCCGAAAGAGGGAGCCGTGTATGAAGAGAAGGCTCTGGAGGTTGGCAAGGTGACGAAAGAGCAGTTGGAAGCCTACCCTGCTATGTCAGAAGTGTATACAAAAGTCATTACTATGCTCACCAAATATGTTGACAGGTTTGACAGAAGGGATAAGTTCTTTCTCGTAGGCTACAACAATGCACATTTCGACAATCAGTTCTTCCGTCAGTGGTTTGCTGACAATGGCAACAAATATTTCGGCTCTTACTTCTGGAGTAACAGTTTCGATTGCATGGTACTTGCTACACCTTTCTTGGCAGACAAGCGAAGTCAAATGACAGACTTCAAACAAGCAACCGTAGCGAAAGAATTAGGTATTGTTATAGAGGATGAGAAATTACACGATGCCTCTTACGACATAGAGCTGTGCCATGTCATCTATGACAAGGTTTGCGGAAAATACTAACAAGTAACATAATAATGGTGTCGTGGTGGAATTGGTAAACACTGAAAACGGTCTTAAAGAGGATACCACTAAATCAAGATTACATCAATGACCGATAAGCCCTGTGGATGGCTTGCGACTTCGAGAATCGCCGACACCATTTACTCTGTTATGATATGAAAAGTGGGAAAAAGAAATGCAATAAATGTGGTCAATGCGGCTACTACATGGCCTATGCGAAATCAGACGGCACGAAAGACCACTACGGCGATTGTGCCAGCATCGGCATGAATAATGAGTGCAACGAGGGCAACAACCACTTCAAAGACCCCGATGAGATGTTGCTGCAAGTGGACGAGAAAGAGGATGCCTGCGGATTCTTCAAGGCGAATCGTACAAAGCGTGTTCGTAAGTATATCAAAGACCACCCAAATGATTATGCGCAACTATGAGTAGAGAAGAAGTTTTCAATCGAATAGCAAATAGAATTGGCAAAAAGCCAATATCATGTAACTGCGAGAAGTGTAGACAGATGTGCCAGCGCACTCCATGCCTGGGTACGCCACAAGACATTCTTGCTATCATAGAAGCTGGATATGTAGATAAAGTCTGCTATGCGGAATGGGCTGCTGGAATGGTCTTAGGACATATTACGCAACCAATAGAAATGGTTCAGATTAGGTCTAAGGGCAAAGGCAAAGATGGCGAATGCGTGTTCTTCCATGAAGGAAAGTGTGAGTTGCACGAAAGTGGCTTGAAACCGACTGAAGGCAGACTTTCGCATCACGATTTTTCTGTCAGAGAACTTCGGAAAGAAAACAACCTTACCTATCAGGTTGCAATAGAATGGTGCAAGGAGGAAAACTTAGACGTTATTTGTGAGATAGTAAACAAAGTTATGGAACATTTAAACAAGAAAGAAAATGAATAAGGAAGAACTTAAACAACAATATGACGAGCTTGTTTCTGGCATCGAAACAGCAAAGATGTTTGACGGTCGCAACAAAGGTGTTGATGTGTATGTCTGCGAGAAATGCGGGAGTCAGTTCTATACCAGATACAAAGATAAGGGTGTAACGCCATTCACCATCCGATGCAGAAGAAAAGCCTGCGGTGCAACAATGACCCACAGACTTACAATATCTGAAGATCAGGCGCGTAATTGTCGGCTTTCTGTTCACAACTGGGTACGTCCTACGTTTGAACAACTTCTTAAACTCAACGAAGGTGCGCAAGAGCATGTTTTGAATGGAGGTCTTATGCTGGAAGACGAACTTGGTAGTGAAGACGAAAACTTTGTCAAAGAAAAGTTCAGTAAGGTTCAAGAAATCCTTGACTCGCTACAAGGCAAAGATGCGACTTTCTTATTCATTGGTCATGAAGGAAATCACTTCGTGCTCAGTGGAAGTCCTGTAGACATCGAAGCACAGATAGTCTTTGCCATGTGTCGCTACCCTGTTATAAGGGACATTATCAAGACCTGTGCCGAGCGTTTCGGCGAACTTAATAAGGAGTATGGTGACGATGTACGAAACGTAGTTATGGATCACCTTATCGAACAAAACTCTGGTAATTGATTATGAGAGAAATTGAATTTAGGGGAAAAGACATTGAAACTGGGAAATGGGCGTTTGGCGACTTACATACATTATGCGACAAGCCGCACATCCATACCGAAAAATCAAAATTCCCGTATGCAGGAAAACGCTCATTCGTTATCCCAGAAACAATCGGTCAGTTTACGGGCTTGCTCGACAAGAACGGCGTGAAGATATTCGATGGCGACATAGTGAGATATTACCGTGTTGATTCAAGATGTATTAACCCAGATTGCGACCCATTTAACTATATTTACGAATCATTCTTAAAGAAAATTGAAGGTGTTGTTTCTTATGAAGACGGAATGTTCATTTGCGAAGATTATACGCCTTTGGTTTGGTGTGGTATTGATGATTTGAAAGAACTGCGCAACCAGCTTGAAGTTACCGAGGAAGACGGCTGGATCGATGTAAATGGAACTACGATAGACAAGTCTGTGCTTGGTATTGAGATTATCGGCAATATCCACGACACGCCATAACTTTTAGAGAAAAAATAACATTATTAACTTTTTAAACTTTTAGCAATATGAACAAAGAAGAAATCAAAAGCAAAATCAAGGACATCATCGTTGATGAGAATTATGTTGATGCTTCAGAGGTGACAGACACAGCAAACTTCGCGGATGATCTTGGCATGGATAGTTTCGACCGCTTGGAATTACTCATGGAAATCGAAAAGGAGTTTTCAATCTTAATCTCCGATGATGAAGCAGAGAAAGTTTCCTGCCTCAACGACTGTGTGGAACTTGCGGAGAAGTACGTCAACCAGAAGTAAGTTATGGCAAAAGTTCGTATAATTGCTACTGGTGAGGTCATGGACTTTGCACCCAACTCCTTAGTTGCGGTGCATCGTCCTGACGCTCCCGCTTGCTGGGAACAGGAATATCCAATCAGCGAGGTTGAGATAATACCAGATGAATCCGACTCGGAACGTATAGAATTTGCAAAAGCCGCAATGCAATCTCTCTTACTACGTGGTGGCATTGCCAGCGAAAGATTGGTAAAACGCGCCTTTGAGATTGCGGATGCAATGATTAAGCAGTTAAACAGGGCAAGATTATGACTGACAATTTTGAGAATTACAAACGGCTAATCAATATGAATGGTGGGTTGCCTGACAACAACGATCATAGCAATCTCGACAAATACTATGTCGTGGAACTGATGCGTCGTGGCAAAGACAATCCCGACCTGCCAGCAGCCAACTATCATTTTAGAAACTACTATATTTATTCGTGGAAAGACATTGACCGATACGAGAAGGAAATAAAGGGAATCTGCAAACTGTTGAACTTGCGGGCTTATTGCTCTATCAATTATAAATTGATGTCTCAGGTTGCTCTCGACGTTCTTGCGGAATCGGCTCGTAGAATTGCCGCACATGATTTTAAAAAGTTTTATTCTATCTTTGAGTCGTGTTCTGGTAAATTCGTTGACCACAATAATAGTATGTGGGTTATTGACGTTGATGGTTGGGTATCTGAAGATGATCTATACGATTTACGGAACTATATCAATGGTATGGATTCACGCTATGACGAGAAAGTCGTATTTGTAATGCCTACTCGCTCTGGAATACATCTGATTTGCCGTCCTTTCAACCTCAAACAATACAAGGATGGTTTCAGAGACTATTTTGGAAACAGATACAACGAAATTCCAGAAATCAAGAAAAATCACTTGACACTGTTGTTTGAAGACCTAAAAACGGAATAGATTATGGCAACAAATAATGTAATCAAAAAACCAAAAGGTGCAGCGGCAGAATACGCAAAACATAGTTTCAGCGCATACAAAAGATGCACCAATGCTTGTAAATACTGCTACCTCAACAGTGGCGTTTTTAGCAAGACGCTTGGAACAGGAACACCTGAACTTCGCTCATGTTTCAAGAATGAAGACGAAGTTGTGAGAAAGTTTGAGAAAGAACTGAAATCGCAAAAGGAACAACTGATTGCTGACGGTGGCATCTTCTTCTCATTCATTACAGACCCCTGCCTTCCAGAGACGATTAACCTCACAACAAAATGTTCATATTTTGCCATGAGTCAAGGTGTTCCAGTGACAATTCTTACAAAGATGACTTATTGGACCGACTCTCTTTATCATAGGCATCTCTTGAACATCGGAGAGGAAACAGGTCTTCTTTGTTTTGGCTTTACGCTCACAGGTCACGATGAACTTGAACCATATGCAGACAGCAATAAAGCAAGAATACTTGCAATGAAACTCCTGCATGAGCAAGGAATAAAGACATTTGCAAGCATTGAGCCAATCATTGACTTCGACAGTTCGCTGAAGATGATTGAAAAGACAATCGACTTCTGTGACCTCTATCGTATTGGTCTTCGCTCTGGTGTCAAAGCAGACTATTACGACAATGAGAAGCTTTGCTTCTTCATAGGGCAGGTAGAAGGGTTGATAGAACTGAAACATTCAAACGCGAAAGTCTATTGGAAAGAGTCTGTGAGAGAACGAGTTTCTTTTTCAGACACAGACTACTGGACTTCTCGTAACAACGTGAATGCAGACTATAACATATTCCAATGAAGGACAGAGAAATGACAAAGAAAAGGGTATATACAGGATATGCCGTCGTTACAAATCAAAGAAATGAGCAAAGATGCGATTAGCACTGCTTTGCAAGGCTTCAATGCAGACGAAAAAGTAATTGTGGAAATAAAAAAGTGTGATCATGGAACTTAAAGATTATACAACCGAACAACTCAAAGCTGAACTAAAGCGGAGAGTTGAAGAAAAGAAGGCACAAAAAGCAGAAGAAATGAAAACTGCCTTACGGTGTAGGAACTGCAAGCATTGTGTTTCTAATCCAAATTGTAGAATGCAGCATCTTTGTATGGCAAGAACATGGGGTAAAAAATATCCTCGTTATTATACAGTCTCTCTATCAAAGAAAGCATGTGAGAAGTTTGAAAGAAAATAAAGCTATGAAAAAATTTATACTATTAGCACTTACCGCCTTGATGATGGTAGGGTGTAATATGCCAATGGACTCATTGCATATAGTAAATGGTTCTAAATTTATTGTTAAATCAAAAACAAAAAGGGAACAAACTTATTTGTACCGCCTAATAAAAGTGGGTAATGTTTCGTGGTATGATTACAATTATAGAGATACAACAAACTTTGAGGTGGGTGATACCTTGACAATAAATGTCACTTCTGCAAGGAACGCAGGCAAAAAGAATTGGAAATAATTGGCAAATATTGATTGAATTATGAAAGAACTATCAATGGAAGAAAAAGCTAAAGCCTATGACTTGGCTATTGACAGAGCAAAGAAATGGTACTATGCTCCAAATATAGATAAGATACCTACTTATGGTAACCGAATTATCGAGGAAATCTTCCCCGAACTCAAAGAGTCGGGAGATGAAAGGATAAGGAAGTTCTTACATCATACCTTTACTGTACAATATCTTGCCAAAGATGGGTTAGGAAAGTGGCATGGCGAACCTGTTAGCAATATTCTTGCTTGGCTTGAAAAGCAAGGCGAACAGACCAATTTCCTTCCCAAAATCCAAGTAGGTGACATATTTACCCGCAATGAAGGTGGGGAACTTATCAAAATATCTCAACTAAACATGGTTGCTAAGAAACATAAAAATCAAAGTGGACCAAATCTAATTATGGCGAAATCGCCACAATTAGGAGAGCAGAAGGCTGCTGATGAAAAAAACCTCAAGATTGAAGAAGGGAAATGGTATGTTTGCATATCTCAATTCTGTAATTGTATCGAAGGTAGAGCTTATAAAGCAACATCTAATAGTAGAATAATGGACGACTTTGGTACTGAATATGATATGCACAATGATGCCTATAAATACTTCCGACTTTGGACTATCCAAGATGCAAAGAATGGTGATTTAATTTATGTCAGCACAAAAGTAAAGGGTATTCAAGCAATCTTTCACAAGTTCGAGAATGGTATAATATATTTCCATTGCAATTTGTGTAGCGATTTTACGCAAGGTGGTTATGAACAATTTGATGGTGTAGAGTTTGTATGTCCTTTGCCAAAGACACATTATCAAAGATTCTTTCAGAAGATGCACGATGCAGGCTTTGAATGGGATGCCGAGAAGAAAGAGTTGAAGAAGATTGAGCAGAAACCAGATGATGATATTGAAACATCTGACAAATATGAAGGACTTACTGACTTTGAAAGAACTCTCGCTGATATTTGTATTGGTTGGACTGGTGAAAGACTTGGTTGGAAACAGTATGTTAAAGATAATGCTGATATACTTCTTAAGTTTAAACAGAAACCTACTTGGAGTGAAGAGGATGAAAATGAAGTTGCTATACTTGAAGCATACATTCGTAGTGGAGAATGGAGCGAGAGTCATATTGACAGAGCATTAGGTATTGTAGATGAACTTGTCAATAAGTATAAATCCTCTAAAGACAGAGTACAGCCAAAGCAAGAGTGGAGTGAAGGTGATAATGTGAGATTTACTTCAACAATGCAAGTTCTTGAATATGCAAAAAGTATTCCTGACTACAATCAATTTGGTATAGATGACATTGATAAAAATATTGATTGGCTAAACTCCCTCAAGGACAAAGTTGGTTGTGAAGCAAACTGCACAACCATGTGGAAGCCGAGTGAAAAGCAGATGGATGCACTGCAATACGTTTATAAAAATTGCTGTCCTCCGCTTTCTGACAAATTAGGTTGGGACAGCATTAAAACATTGGAATTGATGTATCAAGAATTAAAGAAATTAAGGGAGAAGTAAGATATGGAAGCACCAGAGAAAATTTATTTATTTGAAAATCCGATTGATGGTACACCCGATTACAGGTGGTTATCTAAAAGGAGTTGTAATGATGATGTTGAATATGTTCGCCTTGACACCCTTATTGAAAAGGCTTGTGATTATATAAATAAAGAATTACCAATTACAGATTTATCAGATTCAAATGTGTTTATAACCTTTAAAGTATTTGACAAGGAATGTAAAAAAGCGTTTATTGAAGATTTCAGAAAGTATTTGGAGGAGAATAGCAATGAAAGTTAAGGCAGAAACATTCTGGAAATTCATCGTTGCTTGTTTAAGAACGAAGAATAAGGAGCTAATCGACAAAGTGGTTAAGCAAAACAAATAATAAGTTATGACACACTACATAAACAAAGACGCTTTAGTGACGGAGATAGATGATTGGCGAGATAAAATTAAAAAGGGTATATTTACTATCCCTTTAGAGGGTCGTCAAAGAGCAGATGCTACATTTGAGTATGAAATATTAGGGAAAGTAAGAGATTTTCTTGACAATTTTGAAGTGAAAGAGGTGGACTTTGAAAAAATATGGAAAGAGTATTTCAAGTATATGGGTGATGTGGCAACAGTTAATGTCAAACACCTTGCCAAGCATTTCTTTGAACTTGGACTTAAAGCACAGAAAGGAGAGTATTAAATGGGAATTGTATTATTAAGGTTTGGCATTGTTTGGATTATATTGCACATAATACTTTTCTTCGTGGAGCGGTATAGGTACAAGCATGGTAGCTGGTCTTGGTATGGTTTTAAGAATGATGGGATGCTTGATATTACCTATATCATCTTGACTATAGATGTAATAGGTTCTATCATTGGCTTAATAATGTTAATAGGGTCTTGGATATTTCAGCCAATAATTAAATAAGCACAGAAAGGAGAATAGAACTATGAGTAAGGCGGAAAAACGTGCCTGTCAATATACAGGCTATTGCAGAAACCAATCATATAGTGATTTTCTAAATGGCTACCAACAAGCAGAGAAAGACCTTGCGTTGACGTGGCAAGATATTAAGGTAATCGAAAAACTTTTAGGCTTTGATAACATTATTGAGTCACCGAAAGAATATTATCAAGAAGTATTAAACCGATTTAACAAGCTGAAAGGAGAATAAGACATGATCGACAAAGAGAAACTTATAAAGATTAAGAAACTTTATACTAAGATGCAAAATCTTACCACAGATACATCAGACATTAGGAGAAAGCTATGGAAGAGTATCATTACTTTGTAATTTATGAGTATGATAAAGAATAGAAAGACATGAAACAAACAATCAAAGTAACCGCCAATGCCACGTACATGATGAAGCTGCCTTGTATCTATTCCTGCCACAAGGAGAATGACGAACTCGTCTACCTCCTCTATGACTGGGACGAGGATGGGCAGTACATCAAAGCCCACATAGGTGATTGGCTCGGAGAAGACGAGGATGGTAAATGGCACTTGCTTGACAAGCCTGCGAGAGAACAACAAGTAAATAACGCAAAGAGAAAAAACTATGGCAAGAATAATTAACGTGATACACATCACATTCAGAGGCTACGACAAGATGAAAGGGTGGGTGTACGGAGACCTCACCCACGCACAAGGAGTTGATGAGGACGGAAAACTATACCCACGAATAATGGTTGCAGGCTACGAGGTAGACCAAAAGAGCGTGGGGATAGCTACGGGAGTTTATGATGTCAAAGGCAGGGAAATATACACAGGCGACATTATCAAGGTCACACACAAGGAAATACACAGCCAAGTGGTAATGAAAGTTGTATGGCGACATAACGCTATCATGGTGGTAGACAACAA
>Ga0247609_10001799_pt1 | contig 24225 bp, 44 predicted proteins | sample 172DNAGHGlowgp2_FD_193487 | JGI IMG/M metagenome (GOLD analysis project Ga0247609, IMG submission 193487) | Sheep rumen microbial communities from Palmerston North, Manawatu-Wanganui, New Zealand - 1728 DNA GHGlow gp2 | ecosystem: Host-associated > Mammals > Digestive system > Stomach > Rumen ...
TAAGTAACTATGATTATGAAGTTTGAACAGTCTGATTTTAACGCACTTGCTTCTGATACTATTCATGAATACATAAATAACGGATATAGAATCGATCCTTATGAATCTGTAATCGATAAAGATAAAGATAAATTTTGCACTTTTAAAGCTGTACTTAAAACAGAAGAAGATGGTGTAGAATATAAAACAGTAATCACTTTAAATGAAATTAAATCTAATAACAGTATTATGTACAAGAAAGTTGATTACGCTAATGGGTTTGTTTACAGTGAATCTCATAAATATAAATCTGTAAATAAATTTGAATGTAAATGCCCATCTGCTATCGATGAGTCACGATCAACTGACGATAAATCAAAGCAAGAGACAGATGACGATGAGTTAGAGGATTCTTTGATTAAAGTTGTAAGATACATTTTTGGGAGGTAAACTATGTGCTTTCTATTAAATGATAGCTTTGACATTGTATATAATATAATGTCAGACACTGTGTTTAAGTTATGTGGAATAAACTATCCCATTACTAATAGTGTAGGTTATTTTGCAGCACTGAATTGGCTCTAACTCTTTATTGAAGGAACTTTAGTATGACGGTTATTTTGGCTTATCGAGATCAGTCTACGCATAGCGCGTATATGGCAAGTGACTCATGTGCTTCGGATGTAATCAATCATTCATTAGTACGTAACAATAAAGTGTTTCATCCAGTTGGTAGAAAAGATATTTTGATTGGTTGTGCAGGTACGTTTAGACTTCCAAATCTTCTACAATTTGTACCTGATATCTTTCCACCTGAAGATGTACTTGCGACAGAAGATATTAATATGTCTTATCTTGTAAATGAGTTTACACCTGTCGTTGGTGCTTTAGTTGATGGCTTTGATGAGAGTGATACATGGGAAATGCTACTAGCAGTAGGTGATCGTATTTATCGTATGCAAATGGATTTATCTATTGTAGAACCTGCTGATGAATCTGACGCGATTGGTAGCGGTGGTTCTGTTGCCTTAGGTGCTTTTAAGGTTCTTAATGAATTAGAGCCCAATATGTCCATTGATGATAGAATGACACATGCACTCAATGTAGCATGTTCTTCATGTCAAGGATGTATGCCACCATTTGCAATTTGTAAAACTGAAGAACCTGATGTTAAACCAGATGGTTCAAAGCAAAGAGTTAAAGCTGGGTATGAAATTATTAGACACGATGATGAGTTAATTGAAGATACTGGCCCTAAAAAGAAAAAGAAAAAACGAAAGAAATAGCATATTATAAATAAAGTGTATCAAACTGAATCATTTTAATGAAACAATTTGATACACTATTTTTGTTTACAAATATCAGAATCTGTATTATAAATAATTCATAAATTAAATGGAAAATGGGTTCCATTTAATTATATAGGAGTAAGCATGAGTAGTAGATACAATTCATTCAAACTAACACACAAAAGAGTATCTGTATATAAAGTTACTCGTAATGAGCAGTTTAAAGATAGTTTTCTCATCTCACCTAATCTTATCTTTGAAAATGAAATTGAGTTCGTGTATAAAGAAGGTGAGAATGAAATTCATAAAACAATTTCTATGAAAGACGTAATGCCCAATGTGAAAATTAAGAAATTTTATGGTAAGGATTCTGAAATGAACATTAGGTTCAAAGGTTATGTGTATGAAATTTGCTCTAAATTTGTAGAAAGCTACAGTAAATAAGGAGTGTATCATGTTAAATAAAAAGTTCGCATCAAAATGTGTTAAAGATCAGTTTGATCTTAGAAAAGAAGATAAAACTCTTAAAGATTTTCTTTCTACTTATTTAGAATGTAGTAATGATGTAGATGACATTAGAGAATGCTTGCTTGATAAAGATAATTACACTTTAGTTAATAATTGGGCAAAAAATAATAAGCTTGACTTTGATTCATTTGTAAATAGATTAATTGAATTATCAGACGCGGTAATTATTCATCATATTAATGCTGATCTTAATTATGATAATGAATTTGTTACTATTAACGATGTTCCTTATCAGGAAGTTAGATTTACAGGTGATGTGACAGTAGCAAGTGCTTATATTACAGATACTATAGTACTTGATTTAGATGAGTGGTTTGAAAGCTACGAAATTAACTAAATTAGTAAGGAGTATTAAAATGACTAAGAAAGATATAGAAGATCTTATTACTGTAATTTCTATCTATTCACCATGCTACAGTCTATCTGAACTTCTTGATGAGACCAAATATGATATTCCAAGAGAACTATCAGATGGATTTGAACAGCTTAATTACAGTATTCAAAATATGCTATCACTAATAAATAGCTATAGAGAAAGTAAGCGCGATATTTTTGTTTCAGCCTGTACTGATAGTTAATTCAATTAACTTAAATTTTTTGTTTACAAGACTAATTAGTTTAGTTATAATATACTCATAAATTAAATGGAAAATGGATTCCATTTAATCACACAGGAGATTTTAAAATGAAAGTAAAAGAATTAGTCGAACTTCTTAAACAAGCTGATCAAGAATCTGAAGTTAAATTATCTGCTGCATATGAAGATGATTTAGAAAAAGATCAAATCGTATTTGATGAAGGCATTGTACTTTTTGATTTAAAAGAATTCTTTGAGGATTGTGAAGATTTTTACGATATGCAAGATGCTCTGTAAATAATAACGAGTTGAATATTCAACTCGTTAATAATTGGAGGTTTACCATGGAAAGTGGGATCAAAAAAGAATTATGGATTGCTGTTGACTTTGACGGTACGCTAACTGAAAAAGATTCATGGCCATCAATAGGTAATGAAAATCCATACGCAATAGATGTCATTAAGCGGTTTAAACGTGACGGACATAAAGTGATCTTAAATACTTGCCGTAAAGGTGAACCTCTTAAACAAGCAGTAGAATGGATGAAGTTGAAAGGTATTGCACCCGATTCTGTGAATGATAACCCTTGGGCACGAGCTATATATAATGATCCTAATCCTGGAAATAAAGTTTTCGCACATACTTACATAGATGATAGAAATATCTTTATAAAGAAGACAAAAACAGGATCTGTAGACTTTAAATATATTAAACGAAATTATAAACGGTTAATAAATAGCTTATAGGTCTATAATATGCACTGGAAAGTTTATCATAATGTAAAACCACACAACAATTCAGAATGTGTAGTTGGTCGTGTTATAGATGGTGTACCAAGATATAATTTATTTGTATTCCATGATGGGATAGATCCGTGCTGGGTAGCAAAGAATGGTAATCTTGTATCTATAGACGATTATGATAGATGGTACCATGTTGATGATATAATTTCTTATGTAGAAACTAAATTAGAATGTGAGGTAATTTACGCTAAAAATATTAACAACTAAATATCTAATTTATTAGCAAGATTAGTTAAATCAAGTATTTAACTTTGTATATATTAAATATAAAATAACCGACACGGATCGCGTATCCAATGTCATTTACAAACAACCTTAATAAGGAGATTAAAATTATGGCAGATTCTCAGATTGCAACAGTTTCAAGCAAACCAATGTTCTCTCTAAAATCTTTAAATCTTGCACAAAAATGTCCTGCCGTTGTGGTAGCACCTACTGGATCTAAACTATCAAAGTACCCTTTCCCAAAGATTAAATTTGAAGAAGGGCGAAGATGTCGTATTGCACTTCTAACTGAAGACGTTATTATGATTAAACTTCATTATCATCCTGAAGTTGGTTATATTATTTGCGATGGAGGTGCTTGCTGTAAACATTGCGATAAGGTAAGTATTAAATATTGCTATCCTTGCGTAATGTATGAGACTGACAATTCAGGACGTCCTGTTTCACCTAAAGTTGAACTTCGACTTCTTGTAATTGGTGGTGAATTATACGATAATATTTCATTGCTTTCAGAGATTAGCGGATCTATTACTAGTATGGATCTTCTCTTCTCATGTACGTCTGCGCAATATCAGAAATGCCAGGTTACTCAAGCAGGACCTGCACAGTGGTGTAACAATGAAGACACTGTTAAATATGTAAGTGAATATATGGCTAATAACAGTGAAAAGATTCTTGAAGCACTAGGACGTACATATACAGCAGAAGAGCTTAACGCTAAACTAGGTGATCCTAATGCGCCTGTTGCTGATCAAAAATGTATTTCTGCAGATGCTTTGAATGATATCTACAATGTGTAATTCATAGTTTAGTTTAGATCAAATAAAGGAACGTAGGATCCTACGTTCCTTTTATTGTATAAGAAGATATGTTATGATAACGTTTAAAAAGAAGAAAAAGAAGAAAGAAGGCCCTCGTAAAGTAAGGCGTCATAAACGTAAAATGTTTAGAGATAATACGCCTATTATTGCTAGCATATTTAAAGAAGGTGAGTTAGATCTAAGTTATGTAACGAATGATAAAGACTTATTAGCAAGGCATATAGACTACATAAATAGCTGCTATAGAATCCACAGAAAAGATAAGTTTTGTTATAGTGACTGCGTAGTACCTAGCGGGAGAAGTGCTGGTTTAAGACCAAAACCATTTGTAGGATTTAAAGAGAACTACATTTACATATATGAAAGATGGGTTCATTTAATAAAAAGTTGTTTAAGACCACGACACTCACTTTACCCGTATTTTGGTGGCAGGGGTGTTTATATGTCTAGAGAATTTTTAGACGGTAAGAAGTTTTGTATCTGGTGTTTGAAAAATGGTCTTACATCTAAATTAGGTACATACGGTATATATCTTCAAAGAAAAAGAAAAGATCAGAATTACTCACCTAAAAATTGTTTTGTCATTACAGAAAACGAAGTACATACAGCAAAGACTTTAAGAATAGCTTTAGACAATATTGCTTTTCTTAAACAGTATGAAGAAAAGCATGATGAGACCGTTTCATATATGACAGCATATACACGTTATTATAATTATGACTTTAATGCTTATGATGCGTCAAACTATAAATTAGACACATCTTCAAAAAGAGCACGTGCTAAAACATTAGGATTCTCACCTACGAATTTTTATAGAGCCGTTGCTACAGAGAAAGACTGTACAATGAGTGTATTCTTAAGCAGATATCATTATTCATATTTAAATGGCGGGTTCATTGCAAGACCGTACGATATGCTAAATCCTAGTTATTCAGTTAGTGCTGAAGCAGAGAAGCAGGGTAAAGTATCATATAAAAGACAGTGGGAAAGAAATAGAAAACAAAAAGAGAAGAAAGATAATGTATATAATAATTATGAGTCTTTCTTTACGAACTCTTTAATGGAAGTCTATAAGGATATAAAATGAAATTAAAATCGTTTATAAAAGCATATCTTATTGCTTTAAACAGTATAGAGTCAGCCGTGAGTAAATGGAAATTTGTGTACTTAGGCTATGCAGATATAGACGATGACACAGTTACATTTGTATTCTCTAATGGAAGTGAAATGAAAAACGGTGATTTAGGTATTTCAGCAACAGTTAGTACTGAATTAGCAGAGTGCGGAATATGCGACGACGATCTATCTTTACTATCGTCTGTGTATAATAATTCTTTAGGTGTCTATTACAAAGATAACAATGTAATTATAAATGACGCAGGTAGAGTTATTTTATTATTAGAAAAAATGATATCATCTGTTAAAGAAATGTATGAAGAAGACTGTGAATCATTGCATATTAAAGATATCACTTTTGACTTTGATAAAGATCTAGCAAATATAAAACTTTCAAATTCTACTGTTTGCACAGATGGAATCCTTTGTTTGGTGTAGAGATGAGTAACATACTAATAAGTCTAGATCCTAGTTATACTAGAACAGGTATTTGTATTATAAACCTTGACTCTAAAGAAATATTCTTTGATACAGCATCATGTAAGATAGGTGAAAAGCAATTTGAAAACATCTATCGTGCGGCTAAATCTGTTGTAAGTCAGTTATCTAACATCTTTTCAAACTATGAAGAATATGATCTAATAAGTGAAAGCCCATTGCCATGTTCATCAATGAGCCCAGCACTATATGGATTAGATGTCTTAATAATGAATGAGTTTGAATCTCATGTAAAGAAGACTTATAATCCTGCGACACTTAGAAGTAGAATACATGGTCATAAATATGAAAAGAAGGATTCAGTAGAATTAGCATTAACTTATCTGAATAAATTGAGTGAAATTGGTTATTCTATAAAATCAGTTTTAGGTACTAAAAAGAAAATACCACACGATTGCTGTGAAGCTTTTTTGTACGCTCATCTATATTTACATGATTTGAATCATAAAGATTTTCAGTTCGATAATTCAGATGAGATAGAAGCTTTTAAGAAGAGACAAAAAGAATTAAAGAAAAGAGAAAAGTTATTACTTTCTGGTAAGGAGGTTTAATATGTGTGATTATAATTGTAATATCGTAAATGATGAATCTATGAATGAGATTATAACTCTAGTTGCGAACGATTGGTACAGAAATAGTGAATCATGTCATTATACACTACCAGTTGCAGAATCAGAGTATCTTGACTATCTAATTACAAAAGATTTACCTGTAGAAGACAAGCTCATTGAGGTTAAATATAATTTATGAGTTTAAAAGTTAAAGTCATTATAGCCGCTATTGTAGCGCTTTTAATTATAGCTTCTGTAGTTGGTTTATTTCTCTACATTAATCATTTGAATGACAGGATTTCTGATTTGAATGTCACTGTATCTGAACAGCAAAATGAGATATCTTCATTAAACTGTCAAATAGAATCTTTAGAGAAAAATATAGACTCATTTCGAGAGACTATAAATATTACTAATGATTACATTTCAAATATAGAGAAAGTTAAAGAGGAAGAATTAAACACGAAACAAGAGATCTATCAAACTATCATAAATGATGAATCTGCAAGGAAATGGTACGATGAAGAAATTCCTATTTCTATTAATAATTTGCTTCACCATGACGGGGTGTGTAAAGACAGTAACTGAAACTCATGTGAAATATGTAAAACCTGAAATACCAGAAGCGGTAATTTCTCCATGTGATCCAATGCCTACTTCACAAATAAGTACAAATGGTGATTTGTTAATGTCATATATAACACTTCAATCAGCTTATGCAGTATGTGCTTCAAAAGTGTCTTCAATAAGAATGATAATTCAATCATACGATGATATTTATATTGAAGAACAGAATCAGTAATTTATAAAGTGTATCAGATTGTTTCATTAAAATGATTCAGTTTGATACACTATTTTTGTTTACAAGTACTTAAATCTGTATTATAAATAACTCATAAATTAAATGGAAAATGGATTCCATTTAATCACATAGGAGAGAAAACAAATGATCTGCGATCTTAATTACTTTGTTAAATGCATTAGTGAAGAAGCGCATAAATATGAACGAACTTACGGATACACTGTAAGTAAAATATCAGATTATAAATTTTTAGTGAAAGGTCCAGATAAAGAATTCTATATTGAGGGACACTCACTTGATAATCCTGTTAAAGTAAAAGCACTGTTTGATACATTTAATCATGGTAGTGATACTTATGTAGAAGACATTTACAAAGTTTATTTAGATGGCAAGAAGAAGCGTATTAAGAGATTTTATGATGCTCCAGTAAGACTACATAAGGGTAACTCAAATAACTTTAAAAGTAAAGTTCGCCTTTATGATAATGAAAAAGAATATGTTAATAATTTCATTAAACAAGATAAAAGATTTTGTGATACACATTTTTCTATAGAAAACTTTATTTCAGTAGAAAAAATGCCTAAAGAATTAGTAAATACATTGTGTCATAAATATAATCCTAATAGTAAAATACTTAAGCTTAAAGGTTATAAAACAGAATTCGTCGTAAATCAAATTACAAAGTCTTATCTAAAACTCACATCTATCGTATTTGAAACAGATAAAAAGATAGAATTCCCTGTGTTTATAAAGCGATAATTATAAAGAATAGCTACTATAAAGAAATTATTTATAGTAGCTAATAAGGAATAAGTATGCAAATGTTAGTTGATCTTAAAGAACTTCGTAATAACGTTGTTGATTGGCTTAATATGAGTTTTATTCAATCTGAATATAGTTCTGATAATGATTACGTAGATGACATTAGAGATTTAAATTCATATCTTAATGATAGTGCTATAGATTTATGTGTTAAAGATCTTGCTAACAAATATTATTCTTGTTACACTGAAGATCAGATCAATTGCTATCGTGAGTCAATCGCAGATTTTATTTCACACGAGGCCAAACTTGTATTGGACAACTTTAATCACAGCACAACATGTTAGTCAGAGGCACAATATGACAGAGCAAGAAATTAAAACAAATAAAGAACTGTTTAAATCTATCGTAAAAGAATGCATTACTCGTGATGGTATAGATGATTTAATGAATTGGTTAGAATCAACTGATTTCTATACTGCACCTTCGTCTACAAGGTATCATGGCGCAGAACCTGGTGGATTATGCGCTCATTCTCTTGAAGTGTTTAAATGTTTAAAAGCAAAACAAGATATTGAATCAATAGAAACTATTGCTATATCTGCATTATTTCACGATCTTTGCAAAGTTAATACATACAATTTAACTTATCGCAATTCAAAAGACGAGTCAGGTAAATGGATTAAAGTACCTTATTACGAAAACAAAGACTCATATCCATTAGGACATGGTGAGAAATCAGTCATTCTTTTAATGAAACATATTAAACTAACTGACGAAGAAATTATGGCCGTTCGTTGGCATATGTCCGGATTTTACGTATCAAACCCAGGAGAGTCAAGTCAGATAAGTACTGCACTAAGTATGTACAAATTAGTTCTCAAACTGCAGACTGCTGATCAAGAAGCTGCATTTTGGTATAATAAATAAGGAATCAAATAATATGTATACTATCAAAGATCTTACAACTATAATGGACATTGTATCATACACAGTGTCTGCTATGCGAGAATCGGCTTATATAGATTCAGACATAGATGATTATATAGATAAAATCTCAAGTGAGAATAATTATTCTATAATTCAAATAAGTAAAGAAATTCTAAATGATTGTAATTCAATAGAAAATTATGATAGCTCAGATTATTTTGAAGATACTTGGAGAGACAGTTACTATTCTTCTCTATGGGATGACAGTATAGAAGATACTTTCACAAATAACAAAGCTCATTTCTATGATGATAACGAAGATGTTTATGAAGGTTTTAATTCATGCGGTGGAAGATGTGATGACTCTGAATGGGAATTGAAAGGTTACTATAATCCTGAGATTCACTCTAAGTTTGAAGATGATGACTTTTAAAGGAATCTAGACATGACAGAGACATTCGCTTCTATAATTCTAATCGTTACAATATTTCTATTGTTATATGTTTTAACTAAGTGGGGTTAATTATGGAAAGTGTAGATAGCGATAAATTAGTATGTCATATAGATTCTCTATTAGATGTAATTATAATAGAGTTGAGTGAAGTTGAGCCAAAGGGAAGTGTTTCATTCACGGATATTCAGCGTGATATTATGGTACTTAGACAGATACAAGAAAAGTACAAGCGGGAGTATAGTGTATGATATATCTATTTCTTGGAATTATTATAGGTATTATTTTAACAAAGATATTTTACTGTGTTCTATTCTATAAAGAAATAGAAGCTGAAAAGAACAAAATACTAGAACAATATAAGAAGGAACTATAATCATAAATGGAATCAAGAACATATTATTACGTATATTCTAATAACTCTAATCTAGGATATGTGTTAAATAACATTTGCGACAGTTATGAAAGTGCAGTAATAATTCTCTCATCTGTAAAAGATGGTTTTATTAAAAAGCATACTGACACATTGGTTAAATCTGAATGTACAAATATTGAATGTAACCAGCATTTTGAAATTAGATTAATTGAATCACATAAAGATGTATATTACACAGGCAAAAGATATTATTCATACAATGAAGCTATTCAAGATGCAGAGAGACTATCAAAAGAAAGCAATTATAAGTATGAAGTCCATCTAATAACAGAAGATATTATATAATGAATAATATGATTAAAGTGTATCAGATTAAATCATTTTAGTGAAACAATCTGATACACTATTTTTGTTTACAAAGATTAGAATCAGTGTTATAATACACTCATAAATTAAATGGAAAATGGGTTCCATTTAATAACATAGGAGAAGACAAATGAAACGTAAAACCTGTATGTGTTGTTTTAACCCTGCTGTCTATGAATCACAGAATTCAAATTTTTGTCTTTGCGAAGAGTGCTATATGAGTTTTTCAGATGATTACGAAGCATCGATGGAAGAAGAATACGGTATGTCGTTTGATGAATATTACGAAATAGAAGAGATTGAAGATATTGAAGAAGATTAAATAAAAACCACCAAAATATTTGGTGGTTTTTATTAACACAGTTTGACATCGATCTTATGACTGATAAATAGTAATAAGTTTAAATTAACATAAATACATATCTAATTTATGTGATAGTTTCTATATTTTAAATACACTTATTACTATAGGATTAATGAAATGAAACATAATCTACTAAGACAGTATAGATCATTGACTAATGAAAAATACGCTTTACAGCAGTATGAAGGTCGTGTATCTGATACATTTATATCTGATATACAAGAAATACAAAAGATAGCACCTCAGCTAATGCTGTATCTTTATAAATATATAACATTCATTATTACTCGTATACTTACATTTGAAGATTTAAGATGCGTAGTACGTGTTATTTTTTATGATAAAGTAGCTACTGATGATGAAGTTATAAATAGCATAAGTAATGTTATACGTGTCGCTCCTAGTTATGGTCCTAGTGCTGTAAACGGATTTGCTTCCCAAAATAACATTGTAATTTGGGTACCAGCTGATGTAGATTCTGGCCCATTTAGTAATGAAAAGATAAATGAATTTATCTCTGAATATAATAAAGAACAAGCTATAGAGTATATTGATGATAATAGAATAGTGACTGCTAAGAATTTTAGTAAACTTGACTTATCACAAATTAAGTCATCATCAAAAAATAAAGAAGCTCTAGAAATTTTATTCCAAGATGTCCCAGATGGTAGGACTGCAAAAGCCACACCATATATTTCGTTAGACTGGCAGTTAAGATTGACAGTATTAAAACACGAACTTACTCATTTATTAGACAGTAATAATGCACGTAATGTGAATTTTTATTCAACAAGAAGCGATAATGCTATAACGGCTTCTAAGAATATAGCTAATTCATTTGATGTAGATGCTAGTGATTTTTACAATGAAAACAAGAATAACTTTAAACTCTTATTAAATATATTATATAGACTGTGGTCTTATACTGAATTTAATGCTTTTACTCAATCCTACGGCAGAGCTAATAATGCTTCTTATGGAAACCCTGATACGTCTAAGCGGTCAATAGAACTTAACAAGATTATTAAGACTTATTCGAAAAGTATGTTCGATGACGATACAAGTTCACTAAACGGTGTAACAGCTGCTTTTAATAAGTGTATAAATAAAATAAGCAATTGTGATCTTAAATTCTGGAGTGCTGCTAAAGAAATTACACTAATGGGATGCAATACTGAGTCAGCAGCTAATAGAATTAGAAAGATGTCACCATCTCAATTTAAGACATACTTTATAGACACATCTCGTAAGTTGGTAGAAAAATTTAAAAATAAGACTTTTAAAAACGTCAATACAAGAAATATATATCAGAGTGACATTGCTTCACTTGCAAGAGAAATTATGAGTAGATGTTCTATTCTTTCAATAGACAAGAAGAGAATGTCTGATAATATTCTAACACTTAAGTTTGATTTTTATTTTAAGAAGTTCGATCAAACTAGCCCAGTAACTGTTACTTTTACGATTCCATACATTACGAAGAGTGAAAGAAATATTAGCAGCATAAACTCATTATCAGATGTAAACGTATCAGCTAAATACTTGAAGATAAATAGACAGTTTAATGCACTTGACTTCTTTGGTGATGAAGAAAATAACGGATTTGCAGAAATGATTTTAGAGTTATACACGAAGAATCGTAAGACAGTAATGGAAGAATTAAGTCTAAATTTTGCTGAAGATCTCTATAAAGGTCTCAGCGAATTAAGTCCTTAGTTTAAGTAAAATCACCAAAATATTTTGGTGATTTTTGTTTACACAGCCACTAGAATGATTTATAAATAATTCATAAATTGGATGGAATGGTTCCATTCAATAATTCACAGGAGATTGAACATGAGTAATTTCAATTTAATTCACAGCGCAGTTAAAGAACAGACGTCAGATTTTAGAAAGTACTTCATAGACGAAACAAAGAAGTCAGCTGAACGTCAATTTGACAATATCCCTAGTAGGATAGAGTCTCTAACAGCTGCTGTTAAAGATATATCCACTAAGATTAAGTCAATCTCTTCCAGATATCTTACACCGTACGGTGGAATTAAGGACATGAAGCTATTTAACGAGTCTATGGCTGAAGAACGTCCTCTTAGAAAAGAGAAAAATAAATATAAATCGTTAATAGACACTTTACAAAAACAGTTAAGCCTTGGAAAAGACAAATTCGTTAGTAAATGCGTAAATGATGCTGAATTTGACTTTGACTCTAAAGTTTACGGATTATCTGATAAACTTTGTAAGAAGGGATTTGATTACAAAGATTTAACTTTTTCTGATATTTCTAACGACCCTAAATTATTCAATGTAATTATTACAGACGGTGAAAATAAAGTTCATGCTAGATCGATTTTGGCCGCTGAGTTTAGTGAATCTATTACAGCTCATTTTAGATTTATTATAACTAACGTAAAATGAGATACAAATAGATCCGATGATAGTAACATTCTCGGATCTATTTTTCATGTAGACTATACATGAAGTACAGTGTTTATAGATTATTTGAATACAGTACTAATAATTGGTGAAAATAGTTTACATTGCTAATAAAATAGTTTATAAATTATTCATAATCTGGAGGGAATGGGTACTTCCAGTAACTTACATAGGAGACTTACAATGGAATGGAACAATTGTAAAAATCATCTTCCTGAAAAAGAATCCCTTTGTCTAATACACGTCACCTATGGTGGTGAATATGGATACGATGATTTTATTCTTGGTATGCCGGATTTGGGAGAGGGTGGGTTTGCTTGTGGCGATGAGATGATCTATACTCGATGTAATGAGTGGTTACCATTTAACGAATGTGATACTATAGAGATGGCAGACCTTAAGTGGGCTTATGTAGAAGATATTAACAAGCTTCTTATTAATGGAGCAACATCATCAGTAAAACACTAAAATATAAGGAGAATAATTATGAAAGTAGCAGAAGTAATTGAGAAAGTGAATAGCACAAAGTACTGGTCTTTGTATGACTTTGAAGAAGACTTTGATCTTGAAGCTGTCGCTAGTGGGCTTTATGTTGACAAACATAGATGGTATGAAATTTCAACGACAGTATATAAATGTGATGATGGCTTTGTTGGTATAAGTGGTGTTGTTCAGACATACAGTGAAATGATGGATTACAGCGACTGCTTATGTGAATGTTCTGCAGAAGAATTTGAGCCTAAACAAGTAACAACATATGTTCCGCGTAAGCATAACGAGTAAAATAGTTTATTAAGAAATTAAAAGATCTTTACTGGTAACTTGAAATAGTTACCAGTTTATTATTAGTGATTAGCAAATAAATTCAAACGAATACAAAAGAAAGCAATCTAATGTATATTACCATATAGATGTATTACATAATGTTGGATGTTGTGAAACATATGCAATCATTCTAGTATAGAATTGGTAGATAGCTATGAAAGTAAAAGAACTTATTGAGAAATTACAAAGCTAAATCCTGAATATGATGTGAAAGTTGTTGCTTATAATGATTAGACTAGATTATAACTATTCTTAATTAGATTAAATGGTGTAATACGGAGTGGCTATGAGTGGATATGTTTTAAACTTTCTTGATTACACCACCGAATATCTTGCTAGTCTGAAAATAAATGATAAGCAAGTTACAGAAGATGACATTATTTCTGTACAAGTAGGAAGTAATATAGTAACTTGGGAGTGTTTCAAAGAATCTGTGAAAGATATTCTATGGGACACAGACAATAATGATAATCTAATCATTGGTGACATTCAGATATATGGTAAGAACTTTATAATGTATTTTGATTGGGATGAAGAGTATAATAGCTATTCTTGGGACGCTTTATTCATACCAGATAGTTTAGAGCCTAATAAAGAAATTAAGTATGTGAATGTTCGCCCAGCAAATTACATAGAAGATGAGGATTAGTATGACAAGAGAAGAAGCTGAGAAAATAATTCATGAGTATAACCCACCAAAGCCAATCAAGTATTACTATAATGATCCGTATGCTGACGGGAAATTTAATTCCAGTGGATGGGTATACGAATATCCTCCAGTTAGTGAAGCTTTAATTGATGCAATACTTGAACGAGATAAAGACTGCAAAGAATATATTCCTGATAGTGAATGTGAGACTGATGATAAATTCAATCAGGAAATGGAAAAGAAATTCACAGATATAATGAGCAGAGCTAAAAATACCGCAATAGAGGAATATCGCAAAAATAACTCACACTTATATTCAATGGTGACTGAAAACCGTTATAATAAAATTACAGTTATACCAATGACATTATCTACACTATGTGACTTTAAAGAAAAGTGTGATAAAGCTGCCGGTGAAATTGGCTTGAAAAACTTCTATGTATATGAGCATAAAGATGATAAAGATCTAAATGGCAAGATGGTGTATGGCAGTGCACCTTATGGCGGTTACTTTATAGATGACTCGGCTAAACACGCGTTTTCAAATATGCTTAGATACTGTGATTACTTCAAAGAACGCGCTAAAGAAAGATCAAATTATGAAGTAGTTGAAAGTCTATGTGATAATATAAAGGAGTGCATTGAGTGTCTTTGCAAGACGATAGAAGTAGATTATATGCAAAGAATTAATAATTACATTTCAAAAGAGCAATTGAGTGATAAGAACAATGAATAAAGAAATGTATTCTACATTATTGAAGCATTAAAAGAATTAGATCATATAGCAGAACATCTCTCAAAACATGCATTAGGTGATACAAATGACACTACCGCCATCAAATAAAATTGCTGAATTAGACATAAATTTAGAATCTGATAATAAGACTGTGTATTATCTACAAAAAATAGTTAAATATGATGATGATTATACTGAGTCTTTTATTATTGGCGTGTGGGATTCTCCAGAAGGTGATATTGATAAGTTTGCACAGAATATTATTAGACAAGAAAAAGAATTCTGCGAATATAATAAGTATGTAAAACCTCATATGATGACTATACGTAAAGTGAAAACGGCTATCTATTCTGAAGTAGTTGAAACACAGTCAGATAATTATGGTGTGGACTATAAATTTAAAAAGCTTGAGTGTTCTAATTGTCATGGTCTAATAAATTATGGAGATGATGTAATTGTAAAAGACACTAATCATTTCTGCTGCAGTGACTGTTTAGAAGAGTATGAAGGTGTTACTAAGTATTCATCTGATGATAATGAGTATGACAAGCTATTTATTGAGAGTGATGATTCATATCAATAATTTATCAACACAACTAAATTACTAAATCTTTAATGAGTGTGGAGATAAGGTCGCGATAGCGGCGTGTGTTATGTAGAATAAGCCTATATCAACGAATGTTGAACAGAGCATATCTATATATATTATTATATAGAGGTATGTAAATGAATAAGTTTAGTAATATAATAAAACGAATACATATATTAGAAAGTAAGTTGCTTTGTTTAGAGAAATTTGAAAATCAGATATACGAAGGCAGACACGATCTTGACTTATTAAAATCATATCTTGGCTATGACTATTATAATAAGTATAATTTAATTAAAAATAAGATCTCTGATCCTGAATATAAGGATGTTTACAAACTTGTAAAGAAAGATCCTGATGAAGTAAAAGACTATATTGATAATTTCAAATCAAACAGAGATTCAGTAAAAGCTGCTAAAGAAGGTGCTAGAAAGATCTATGAAGATTCTGATTGGGTTGTATATCATATAACAGATTACAATGCTTCAAAGTATTATGGTAGAGATACAAAGTGGTGTCTTTCCGGAAATTATAATGGTCTTGAAGAAGTTGGGAAAGATGAGTTTGAAAAGTATAATAGTAACAGTAACATTTACTTTTATATAAACAAGCATAAAGCAAGAGAAAAATATGCTATATTGAAGAATAGGTATACAGACCGTATAACAGATGTATATGATTCAGCAGATCATCACCTAGGTGACTCAGCTTACTATATAGATGCAGAGCTGCCTTATGTAGAAGAGGTGGGATATAACACAGTGTCACAGTTAGAGTTGTACGACGCAATTAAAGAAGGTGATTTAGATTATGTAAAAGATTGCTTCAGTAAAGATTTTGTAAACATGAAAGATTATCGTGGCGTTACACCTTTGATGATTGCTGTCATGAGATCTTATGAAGACATTGCAGAGTTTCTAATAAAGAATGGCGCAGATGTAAACGCACAAAACAATGCTGGTGCAACACCGCTAATGTATGCCTGTCTTGAAAACAACTTTGACATAGTAAAGTTACTTGTTAAGTATGGCGCTGATGTGAATGTAAAGACTAAATACGGCACACCACTTACAAGTACTGAAGATGAAGACATTAAAGAATATCTTATTAACAAAGGTGCAAAAGTAAAATAAACATTATCTATAGTTTGTGTATATTAACTATATGATTAGAGGTAAATATTATGGATAAGAAATTAGAACAACGAATTGCTAGATTAGAAAAGCTTCTTAGTAAAAATGAAGGTAAAGCTGACGTTGATTGGGACGCGGCTAGAGACGCACTTAATGACGCCATTGAAGCACTAGAAAGATATGATAGTATAGTTGGTGGTCAGCACGGTAGCCGTTATGTAACAGAATTAGAAGCAGATGCGCGTATGGCTGTAAAGCGCCTATTAGATCATATTAAACACTATCGCACAGGGTCAGATGCGTTTCATGCGTAGTGTAATGATTTAATAATTGATTATGCATATGATGCTATAAGCGACTTACTCATAAGTTATAACAATAAATTTTCACATTTAAAGTGTATTAGATTGTTTCACTAAAATGATTCAATCTGATACACTATTTTTGTTTACAAAGATTAGAATCAGTGTTATAAATAATTCATAAATTAAATGGAAATGGATTCCATTTAATGATTTTAGGAGAATATAGCATGGCAACGTACACTATTCTTAATTCCATGGTTGAAGATATTTGCAAAAAGATTAAACACATTGTTAAGAAATGTGAAAAGAATCATATTGACTATACGTTTAATGTAAGTGAGCCATATACTAAATTAGTTACTATTAATAAGAATAATAGTTTTGAAGTTAGCCTTGTTGATTTAAATCTCAATGTAGCACTTAAGTTTAATGGCTGGTGTTCATTAGGGATGGTTCAAAGAAAAGATGGAATTGTACAGTGCTATTTTGATAATGCTGATTTAATTAAACAATACAAAGATATCGACTTTCATTGTGATCATTGTAATAAAAGAGTTCATCGTAATTCAGTTGTTATATTAGAAAATGAATCAGGCGAGAGAAAAGTTGTTGGTACTTCATGTGTAAAAGAATTTACTTCAGGGTTAGACGGTAATCTTATTGCAGAAGTAAATGACTATATGAGAATCCTCAAAATGAGAGATTCTGAATTAAAATGTTTAATACAGGGTGAAGGTGATGCTGACTTATTCTTTGAAAGACATGGTGTTAGAACATATGAAGTATTACACATTGTGTCAGCTTCAAAGAGGGTTATTGATAAATATGGTTTTGAACCTTCAGGAAGTATGAACGCTACATGGAAATTTATTATGGATGAATACTGTCCGCCAAATGTAGAGATTGAAGCTACTGACGCAATTGAATGGATTAAATCATTATCTGAAGATGAGGTTACAAAGTCAAGCTATTTGTTTAATCTTAAACAAATTATAGATGCAGGGTATTGTACAGCAAGACACTTTGGGTTTCTCGCTTCATTGATACCGTCATATCGTAATAGTGAGTATAAAAGATTACGCGATTCTAATCATAAAGAAAGTGATTATGTAGGGAATGTAGGCGATAAGATTTCTGTAAAAGTAAAATATTTAAATACTTACACATACGATACAAGTTTTGGCAGTTCGAATATTCACTTATTTATGGATGATAATGGAAATATATTTAAATGGTCTACAAATAGTAGATTAGAGTTCACAGTAAAAGATAGTCACTCTAACTACTCACAGTGGTACTATCTTGACAAAGGTGCTACAATTCAATTGACTGGAAAGGTTAAAGATCACAATGAGTATCGTAATCAAAAGCAAACAGTTTTAACAAGATGCAAATATGAGGTTCTTGAGTCTAAGGAAAGAGATGAAAAAATTGCTGAGATTGATGAATACTACAATAACCAAAATGATTCTAACACATCTAAAGTTGATGATGCTATTTCTAGTTTAATGGAAAGTTGGAAATAAATTTGGTGATTTTTGTTTACAAACATTGTAAAGTGGTTTATAAAATTCTCATAAATTGGATGGAATGGATCCACCCAATAATTCACAGGAGATACAAAATGCGAGTTGCTGATTTGATGGAATTACTTTCACACGCTGATCAAAATGCTGAAGTTCGTTATTCAGTCTTATTATTTTCTGAATACGGCGAGGCAGTAAAAGATGATGGCGTTGTTGAAAAAGACGATGTTTTGGTTGAGGACGACTCAGTGGTTTTTTCACTGTAATAAAAATAACTTACGCTTTTGGATGGTCATATGAGTGTAAAAATATTTGCAAAGACTGTAGAACAAGAAGTATACGATCAGTTAAAACAGCTGATGTCAGTTAACGTCTTTAGAGATGCAAAAGTTCGAATTATGCCTGATACTCATGCAGGTAAAGGATGTGTTATTGGGTTTACTGCTTATCTTGGAGATAAAGTAGTTCCTAATTTAGTAGGCGTCGATGTTGGCTGCGGAATGTATGTTGGTAATTTAGGTAAGATACATTTATCTGACGAGCGATTAGCAGAGTTGGATAAATTCATACATGAAAACATTCCATCTGGTATGAATGTAAATAATCGTGAAAACTCAGTTGGATTCGCTGATCTATGCGGCTTACGTATGCGGGATTGTATTCGTAATTTAGAACATTTACACAATTCAATAGGGTCACTTGGTGGAGGTAATCACTTCATTGAATTAAATAGAGATTCTAAGGGAAATGTATATTTAGTTATTCATACTGGTTCGCGTAACTTAGGTCAGCAGGTTTGCCGTTATTATCAAGCAATGGCTGTTGATGATTGCAATGTAAAATCTGAAGAGGTAAAAGCTAAAACTGAACAGTTGATTGCTGAATATAAAGAGGCTTTACGTCATAAAGAAATTAAAGATGCTATTCGTGAGTTACGAGAAAAGTATGCAGCCGTCGAGAAAGTACCTGAGGATCTGTGTTATTTGGAAGGAGCTCATCGAGACGATTACTTACATGATATGAAAATCTGCCAGGAATTTGCATGGCAGAATAGAGAAGAGATTGCTAGACGTATTATGAATCATCTCAGAGTTGCTTCTATAGAACGCTTTCATACTGTTCACAACTATATTGACTTTGAAGACAATATTATCAGAAAAGGAGCAATTCGTTGTAACAAAGGTGAAAAAGTGATTATTCCGTTGAATATGCGAGATGGTTCTATTATAGGAATCGGCAAAGGAAACGAAGATTGGAATTGTTCAGGGCCTCACGGTGCTGGTAGGTTGATGTCTCGTTCAAAAGCAAAAAACTCTATTGAAATGGATGATTTCAAACATTCAATGGAAGGTATATTTACTACTTCTGTAAATGAATCCACTTTGGATGAATCTCCGATGGCTTATAAACCAGCAGATGAAATTATAGAATTAGTGAAAGATACTATTGACATTGTTGAAGTTGTAAAACCTATTTATAACTTTAAAGCTTCTGATGTCTGATAAACATGGAGTACTAATTATGGCATACATAGTAAACGGAAGTATAGTATCAGATTCTGAATTTGAGGCGATCAAAAAGCATGAAATAGATAAATTTAATAAACAGTTCCTACATTGGGAAATACTGTTTGTAGCTGTTATTTCATTTGCAATTATATTTCTAATCTCATACTGCGTATATGATGTAATACACAACGGTTATACGCCTACGTGTATTTGTCATTAGCTGAGGTTCTAATGAAAGAAAGATTTATTGAACACTATATCATTCAAGAAAAGAACCCTAGAACAGGAAAGTGGAAAGACATTTATAAATGGTTTAGCACACTTGATGACGCAAAATCACATTTTGAGCGTGTTAAGATAGACCATCCAAATCACCCATTCTACTTCAATTATGATGAAGGAGAGGTCCCAGAAGTTAGAATTATTCATAGAGTAACCTATGATGAGATTGCAGAGGTAATAGCGTGAAATGTAATTGTTGTGATAATAATGCTGAGTATATATTTACAGAGTGTAGCGATGAAATGTGCTTATGCGAGAAATGTGCATTGTGGATTGAAAATGTCAACTATGCAAGAGAAGATATTGATTTAAATAAAGTTCTTAAAAGTTCAGGTGTCGATAGCTTTGATAGATTGCATACAGCATTCTGTGAATATCTCCAATATCAGTCTTATATTAAAGATATTGATCAGTTGATTATTGATCTTAATTACTACTATGATGATTTCAAATCGTTGAATTATGAGATAGAATATAATTAAACAATTTTATACGCTTTTATTTTCTTGTTGACAGAGTTGATGATAGTATTACTCTTAAAGCTTCAGAGTAGGTGTTATATGAAAGTTTACAAAGCATTAACGATACTCAATCATATGCCACTAGACTGGTGTGTTTTATGGGGTGACTCTAATAATATACTTCACCCTGTTTTAGATGTATATTATAATAAATATTTACATAAGACTTTTGTGACTCTATTTAAAGAAAGTGATTTAGAGGCATATAAGAATGAGTTGTCAGTAAAAGATTTTGCTAATATGTTATTAAGATTGCCAATAAGCTCTTTTGACAGTAAGTTAGTGTTTAACAACTTTCAGGAAACAGATTATTGTAATGTTGGAATGTTTGAATCTACTTCAGAGGTTTTAAACATAAAAGGGTTCAGAAGAGCAAAGTACACAGAGTATGACTATACGCTTAAACAAAATAAAAAGCATCATTACGTTAGAATGATGCTTTTTAACGACAATATTGACAGACGAGGATAATTATGGCTGGGATAGATAAAATCTATTTAAAGAATTATAGCGAATATAAATGTCTTAAATCATTTTTAGCTAGATATGATTCTGCGTTCTTTAAAGTATATAATTATAGCTTGTTTGGAATGTTATATGAGTTAGGCAGTTCATACTTTAATGGGATTGATGAACATCCAGTCTCGAATTTTTCTTTAGCAGCCGATGTATTTATTATTCAACACTTTTTAGATGAAGATATTAGCTCTATGCCTAATGTGTGGAATAGATTAAAAGAACAGTATGGTTATGACTTTGACTCTATCAGGAATCACATTTCTTGTTATGATAAATATAGATTAGATTTATCAGGATGTAAGATTAAATTAGTGAAGTCTTCTAATAATAAGACACTTAGACACATCAAACGTGAACATTGGTCACATTGTTCTATCAATTTTGTAGGAAATAAAACTGCTTTTAAAAAGAAAATAATTATACTTTATCCGGAGTTTAATTATTTTTATAGATGTTTTTATGATTGGAGAAATGGATGTAAGTATGACAGGTATGATCAAGTAAATTGCAACTTCTTTTGTGAAGAAACGTCTATGAAACAAATAATTAAATATATAACAAATTCAGGCTTAAAGAAAGACGATACTATTCTTGTTCATTGCTGGGACTTAAATAACGATGGTGAGTATGAGAAAGAAGCCGATTATGAGTTTATAGTTATATAGAATTATATTATAAATTACAACTTTATATATTACTGCTATTAATAAGATATTACAATGACATTATGCATAGGAGATAATGTATGTTAAAGGCGGATATACTGAATGATCTTAATTTTGTGCTTGAGTTTATTTTGCCAAAAGAGATCTCTGATAACCAAGACCGCATTAAACTATCAGTTCACCGTGTGGATGTTCCCGTAGTTGAAATTCCAATATGTCCAATAGGTCATAAATCTATTCCTATTAGATTATCAGGTGAGATACACAGCATTGAGTATTATAAATTCGTAAAAGATGTTTTACCACTTATAAACAGATGGGTAAACAGCATATATTGTACGTGTAGTAAATTACATAGCAGTAGAAGCAATAAATTTGTAGAAGCACGTCTGTATGCCTATAGAAAGGATAATAGTTTGTTTAAGAAATGGGACCTTGAAGAATTTTATCCATTGTTTAATTCAAATGTTGAGTACTTTTCTGGAGACGCGGTAGAATTAATATTTAAATTTGAAAATATGGTTGAGGTAGATGATAAGCCAATGTACGATATTAGCAAATATATTAAAGAATACAAAGATAGAGAGAACCACTGCGGGTATTGCGCTTATTACTGTGTTGAGGGTGGTAGATGTTATATGTGTAAAAATCATAACTTGTTTACACAAGAAATAAGTTTAAAACAGTATGTTATTAAAAGAGTGTCAGAAGATTCAAACAAAGAATTCATAAATTCAAAATAAGCTATCGATTTAAAGGCAAAGATTGATTTACGCAAAAATGTGTATGACGATTTTAATGAATATGTAGAAAAGCAAAAAGAAATTTTAGATCAAGAATTGGAAGATAAGCGTAAAGAGTTGTCAGAATTACAGAGTGAATATAGTCGTAAGATGATAAGGTATACTAAAGATAACGTAAACAAAGCGCTTTACTCATTGTACTGAATTTGAGTTATTCTAATTCAAACATTACAATATTAAAGTAATGCTAGAAATATTACTTGTTTAGATTTAAAATTATGAAACGCTTCTTCAGTGGCTACTATTTATTATCATTCTCTAACTGATCACCTATGTGTTTGTCTAGTGCTTCTTTAGACGTGAACGCCCCGCCGCCATTTTTATTAGCAAATAGTTTAATTTTAGCTTCTGTATATACGTCAAATGGTGATTCCCTAAAAGTTTTATATTTATCATCAATTCTAGAGTTTTCATAACCAGTTATCCAGCACACCAGCATACAAGTTAGAGTGTCAGATATTTGCTTTTGCATATCCTTAGGTTGATCTTTTACAATTTTATAAATATTCGCTCTAACTTGATCTACTGGTTTGTAGTGCTCATAGTAAAACGGGCTTTGCGCACGTTTAGTTTGATTTATAATAAATGATTTTTTATCATCATCATACCCATTTGTAAATGTAATTTTAGTTGGAATAGAATCAAACTTAACGTCTATACCATAGTTTCCATAAAGTTCTTTAAAATCTTTCGTTGATACGTATCTACTATCTTTATCAGTGCATGCTTGTGACATAGCAAATACAGCTGATTTAGCGACACTCTCATTGTCATAATTAAGTGTACTTAGCCATTTTCTAAAGTTAGCAGAATTACTCTTTATGTCAAACACGTAGTTATAACCGGCTTTCACTATCTCAACAACAGCTTCTGAGTATGCTACAGCACATACATCTGACCAACTTCTAATTAAGTTACCTATAGTTTTATTAAGAATAGCCGCTTCTTTAGTAAAATTATCACCTAACTCACTTTTAATTCTTGTAAGCTCTGCAATAAATTTGCCGATTATGTCTGTAGCAAGCTTTCTACCAGAAGCTTCATTTTTAATAATACTATCTAGCTCACTATAATTTTTGCTAACAATAAGCATTAGAATATCCTCATTTTCTCAAAGTCTAGAGATTACTGTATATAGCTAGACTCTTTATGTCAACTCGTATTTACTACTAATTGATATTTTAAAAATAGCACATTTTAGATAGACTGTTTTAGCACTTACTCTTTGTGACTATAAGAGTAAAACTACAATTATCTTAAAATTTTTGTTTACAAGACTAATTAGTTTAGTTA
>Ga0247609_10001800_pt1 | contig 24222 bp, 20 predicted proteins | sample 172DNAGHGlowgp2_FD_193487 | JGI IMG/M metagenome (GOLD analysis project Ga0247609, IMG submission 193487) | Sheep rumen microbial communities from Palmerston North, Manawatu-Wanganui, New Zealand - 1728 DNA GHGlow gp2 | ecosystem: Host-associated > Mammals > Digestive system > Stomach > Rumen ...
GACCAACGAGGACTTGACGATAACTGTCAACGTGAAGAACGAAGGCAACGTCCAGATGGGCAAGCTCTACCTGTTCGTGAACAACACGCTTCAGAAGACCTTCGGCGTGGACATCACTGCTGGCGAGACGAAGGCCTACGAGACAACGTACAAGCCCACGCAGGCTGGCGACATAACGATTAAGGTGACGACCGACGAGGCCGGCGAGACCCTTGCAGGTGCTGAGGAAGCAGCCACCAAGACCGTTACAATCACCGATCCTGTTAAGGCCGATCCCGAGCTGGCCATACAGGCCAATGAGCATTTCGACAGCGAATTGGGCTATTTCACCGGCAAGCTTGACCAGCCCTTCAACTCGCCAGAACTAGTCAATCCGCACGACGTGAGCCCCATTGAGTGGACATCAAGCAATCCTTCTGTCGCCACCGTCGATGAGAATGGTGTAGTAACCCTCTTGTCTATTGGCGGAACGAAAATCAAGGCCGCCTTTGCTGGCAACGACGAATACAATCCCGGCTACACAGAATATTGGCTGGAAGTCGCGGATGTTGTAGGTTACGTGATAGAAGAAGACGGTACAGTCACGGTCGTTGGTGGTGATGACGTGACGGGCGACGTAGAGATTAGCGGTACAGTTGAAATCGACGGTCAGGCTTATCAGGTGACAGGTATTGGTGAAAATGCATTCCAGGATAATACCGGCATCACTTCTGTTACGATACCTGACGGCATCACAACGATTGGCGCAAACGCCTTTGAGGGTTGCAGTAATCTGATGACCATCAGCATTGGTAAGGGTGTAACCAATATCGGCGAAAAAGCCTTTGCTAATATCGGAACTCCGACAAATGCTCCAAAACGAGCAGAGGGCGAGGGTTTACTGGTGAAGTGCTATGCTGAGAGCGTTCCCAAAACGGCAGCAGATGCCTTTGAGGGCAGTCCTATCAGTAGCGGTACGCTGTTGGTAGAAGACAATAGCGTTATGGACTATTATGCAGCAACTCCTTGGGGGCAGTTTGGAACCGTTATGGGCTTCAACGGCACTACAAGCATTAAGCTCTTGGTGAATGACATGGGCGGTAGCCCCGTCAGCATCTTCTCGCTGAACGGCAACAAACTGGCAGAAACGCAAGGCGCAGGCTTGAAGCAGGTATTGAACACACTGCCAAAGGGTGTCTATATTGTCAATGGCCAGAAGATTGTTGTAAAATAGAATGAAATCAGGTTATCACAAGACGCTTTTCCTGATTGCTTAATATTAAACAGAATTCCGCAAGTTCGTCAAGGCTTGCGGAATTTTTTTTCTCAGGAAAAATATGAAAAATCATAAATACGCATCGCGATGAAACTTACCAGTTCATCGCGATGCTCTGAATAATAGTTTGATAATAGATAGTTGTTAGTCTCTTTTACTCACTCATTCACAACTTTTTGGATGGTACCATCAGCGTTGTAGAACAGGCGCTGTACCTTCAGCGAACGCAGGTGGGTGATGTCGTTTGAGGGTACGCAGTCATGATAGCAGAGATACCACTGACCCTTGTACTCAACGATAGAATGGTGGGTAGTCCAGCCTACGACGGGGTCGAGGATAACACCCTGATAGCGGAACGGGCCGTAAGGGTTGTCGCCAATGGCGTAGCAGAGGAAGTGGCTGTCGCCAGTAGAGTAAGAGAAATAGTACTTACCATTGTATTTGTGCATCCAAGATGCCTCGAAGAAACGATGGGGGTTACCAGCCTTCATAGGCTCGCCATTCTCGTCGAGAACGACTACAGCACGAGGAGCCTCAGCAAACTGCTGGACGTCGTCGCTCATGCGTACTACGCAACTGTTGATAGCAGGGCTGTCGGCGGTAGTGAAGAGCTCACCCTTGTGGTCGGGAGCAGCACCAAGATCGATGAGCCCGTTTTGGTCACCATACTTACCGAAGATAGGTGCTAGACCGTTGGGTAACGGACGCCACCACTGGAGCTGACCGCCCCAAAGTCCGCCGAAATAGGTGTAAATCTGTCCGTCGTCGTCCTTGAACACACAAGGGTCAATGGAGAACGAGCCGCGAATGGGCTTCTCCATTGGTGTGAATGGACCTTCGGGCTTGTTGGCTACGGCAACACCCAAACGGAACACGCCGTCGTTGGCCTTGGCAGAGAAAATGAGATAGTACTTGCCATCTTTCTCGACGCAGTCGTTGTCCCACATCTGCTTCTCAGCCCAGGGTACATCCTTCACGTCGAGGATGACGCCATGATCGGTGGCGTCGTCGTTCTCGATGTCGTCCCAAGAGAGCACGTGGTAGTCCTTCATCTGGAAGTGTCCGCCATCATCGTCGAAACACTCGCCGGCATCCCAGTCGTGAGAGGGATAGATGTAGAGACGGCCGTTAAATACATTGGCTGAGGGGTCAGCCATATAGTCACTAGGAAAAAGATACTTTGGTCTCATAGTCGTTCGTTTTTATTGATAAAGTTTGATAATCTCGTTCACTACGGGCTTGGCCTGATACTGGCGGTCGAAGAGCAGCGGATAATTGGTGCGTCCCTTGATGGGCCAGCTGTTGAGCCAGGAGTTGTCGTCGCAGACGCCCCACAGGGTGATGCGGCCAATCTGCGAGCGATGCTTATAATAAATCATGAAAAGGTCAAGCCAGCGCTTGTCCAGTTCCTGCTGCTTGTCTTTGGGCAGTCCGGCAGGATAGGGATTGTACTTCTGCTGGAGTTCGAAGTTCTGGGCGATGTCGGCACCGCCAAAGCCCTCGGGGTTGGGCAGCACATTGATGTCGAGCTCGGTAATCAACACCTTCACGCCACAGGCAGCAAAGGCATCAATGCTCTTCTCGTACTCGTCGAGTTCAGGATAGTCGAGACCATTGTGGCTCTGCATACCTACACCGTCGATGCGTAGACCCTTGGCCTTCAGTTTTCTCACAAGTCGACAAACAGCTTCTCGTTTTTCAGGCTTTGCCATCGAGTAGTCGTTGTAGTAGAGCTCGGCGTCGGGATCAGCTTCATGGGCAGCACGGAAGGCAATCTCGATGAACTCCTCACCTAATAAATTATAATAAGGTGACTTGCGGAATGATCCGTCGTCCATGATAGCTTCGTTCACGACGTCCCAGCCGAAAACCTGCCCCTTGAAGTGGCCTACAACGGTCTTAATATGCTTAATGATGCGCTCCTTCAGCACCTCCTTCGGAGCGGGGCTGGCGGTATAACCATTGGTAAACCACCAGTCTGGGGCTTGTGAGTGCCAAACCAGACAGTGCCCGTTGACCTTCAACCCCAACTGCTGGGCATAACTGACAAACTTGTCGGCCACGCGGAAGTCGAAGATGCCTTCTGCGGGAGCCAGCACTTCGGGTTTCATGCAGTTCTCGGCGACAACACAGTTGAAGTGCTTGGTCAGTACGACATCAGCAGCAGGCACCTGTCCGTCGCTCTGCCACTGGTTGACAGCAGCACCGATAAGGCTATACTTGCCAACGGCTTCCTTCAGCGTCTGCGCCCCTAAAGAGAAAGGTAAAAAGGTAAAAAGGTAAAAAGGTAAAACACCCATTACCATCCTTTGTACCCTGTTTGATATGATTGCTTTCATCCTTTTACTTTTTTACCTATTTTACCTTTTTTCTTTATTTATTGCGTTCCTCAATCTTCTTGTTGATGTCGTCGATAACCTCGTCAGTTAACTCATAGCGGCTGATGATGAACATAGCCAGAGCCAGCAACATGGCGGGAATCACGCAGACGAGCCACAGAATACCCTCTTCGGCGAAAGGAGTCTGGTCGATGGTAGCGCTGTTATAACCTACATAACCCAGGACTATTGGACCGACAATGCTTCCGAAGGTCATACCGGCCTTGAAGAACAATCCCGTCAAGGCGTTGACAATACCCGAGATACGACGACCAGTAGTATACTCTCCGTAGGAAATCACCTCAGGAACCAATGCCCACATGTAGCCTGTAGCGACAATCACACCTGTAGACTTGATGAACTGCGCGACATAAATCATCATCATGCTGGGTTGCTCCATCTTAGAGATGAAATAAAGCATACCCATACCAAGGATGGCGGCACCCAGGAAGAGATAGAACATATTCTTCTTTCCAACCATGCGCTTGAACCAAGGCACCAAGGGCATGAACAAGAATGCCGGAGCCGAGCCTAAAGCCATGAAGATAGACAACTGCTGGGCCGAACCGTGCAGATTGCTATTCATAAAGTAGGCTCCTGCAGCGTTACCCACTGACATCATAGCGAAAGCCGTGATGAAGAAGAAGGCGAGGACACGCAAGGGACGGTTGCGCAGGAACTCCATCCACAGGTCGCTGACCTTTACGTCCTCAGTGGCTTTTGCATCCATCACCACGCGCTCTTTACACTGTGAGAAGCAGAATACGAGCAGACAGAAACCGATAATGGCATAGATGGTCATGGTGGTGAACCATGCTGACGGGTCTTTCGGAAGGCTGTCGGACGGTGCACCGGCAATCAAGGCGATGAACAGGGGCAGGCCAGAGTTGACAGCCAGACCACCGAGGTTGGCCATAAACATACGTACTGAGGTAAGTATGGTAATTTCGTCGGTGTCGCGAGTCAACGAAGAGTTCAACGCTCCGTAAGGCACGTTGATAAACGTATAGAGCAACTGCATGGAAATATAAGTCACATACGCATATATCAGCGACGGTGCAAAGCCATTGTAGAAACACAGGATGGCAAAGCCCGAAAGGGGAATACCCACGTAAAGCAGATACGAGCGGTATTTTCCGTAGCGTGGATTGCTCTTGTCAATTAACGTTCCCACAATGGGATCCCAAATGACATTTGCTACATTTCCTACGAAGAACATGACTGCCACCGCAGAGGGCGTAAGTCCGTAGATATCGGTGTAAAAGAACAGCAGGTAGGTGCAAATTACCTGAAAGATAAGGTTTTGAGCCAGGTCGCCAGAGCCAAATCCGATGCGCTGCAACCAGTTGAGTTTGTAGAAGCCTTTTGCTCCTTGAGTTTCGTTAGGTGCCATATTGATTGATAATTTTTAATAAATTCTGTGTGCAAAGATAGTAAATATCGCTGAAATCGACGTTTTGGTGTGTAACAAATAGTATAGTTTTTTGTTGCATACATCAAAAAATCGGTCTAATAGGATGGTTTTTTCACTTTTTTTTACTACATTTGCACAAAACTATAAAGCAATGAAAAGACAACTCTTATTCTTCTTTTTGGCACTAACGGGCATCATGTCCACAGAAGCCAAGGTGCAACTCCCGCAATTGTTTCAGTCGGGAATGGTTCTTCAGCGTAACAAAACAATCCCTGTGTGGGGCAAGGCTGACCCACAGGAAAAGGTGATGATCCGTTGGAATAAACGTCAGTATGCCACCGTTGCTGATGAAATGGGGCGCTGGCGTATTGATTTGCCGAAGATGAAGGCAGGAGGTCCCTATACGTTGTACGTGGTTGGTGGGTCTCCTGATGATGCCATCACCCTCACGGATGTCCTCGTAGGTGATGTATGGCTCTTTTCCGGACAGTCAAATGTGGACGTGACCATCGAACGTGTCTATCCGCAATATGTCGATGAAATCGATCATTTTGATAATAATAAGGTGCGTATGTTCCGCGTTCAGAACGAGACGAGCACGCATGGTGTAAAGGATGACATCCGCCCCACCTCCATCAATTGGAAGCCATTGACAAAGGAGAATGCATGGTTGTTCTCTGCGCTGGGTTCGTTTTTTGGCAAGCTGAAGAATGAGCAGACAGGTATTCCTCAGGGTATTATCGTCAACAGCTGGGGAGGTACGCCCATTGAGGCTTGGATCAGTGCCGACTCATTACAGAACGGCTATCCTATGCAGCTGAAGAAGCTTGCCTTTTATCAGAGCGATGAGTATGTGAAGGCACAGGGTAAAGCCAATGCTGAGGCCAACAACCATTGGCAGCGACTGCTTGATAAGGCAGATGACGTCCAGACCTATTCCCTGCCGTCGTACAACGATTCGGACTGGCAAACCATCAACCAGAACGACTGGAGGTGGCGAGGCATTGGCAGTGTCTGGCTTCGTCAGCATATATATATAAATAAGGAACACGCAGGTAAGCCTGCCCGTTTGTTGTTAGGCACGCTCTTCGACCAAGATATCACCTATCTCAATGGCAAGGAGATAGGCCATACCTATTATCAGTATCCTCCTCGTCGCTATGATATTCCCGAAGGATTGCTCAAAGAAGGTGACAACGTGATTGCCGTACGTTTTATCAATAAATACGGGGCAGTGCATTTTATTCCTGAGAAGCCTTATATGTTTTGTTTTGGCGACGACCGCTTCTCGCAGAATCCCATGCCTAAGGATGTCGTTCCTCTGAGCGACCAATGGAAGGTGCACGTCGGAGTAGAGATGCCGTCCTGTCCCAGTGGTGATATCTCGCTGCAAAACATTCCGACAACGCTGTATAATGCGGTCCTTTATCCGTTGGCTCCCTTTGCCGTCAGTGGTGTCGTGTGGTATCAGGGTGAGTCGAACTCTGGCAATCCTGAACCCTATGCCGACTTGTTGGCAAAGTTGATGGGCTCTTGGCGTGCATTGTGGAATGAGCCGACATTGCCTTTCTGCATTGTTCAGTTGGCAAACTACATGAAACCCAACGACCCCGGGTACAAAAACTGGGGACGCTTGCGCGAACAACAGCGTTTGGCTGCTGACAGAGACCCCTATGCTGAGGCTGTTGACATCTTCGACTTGGGCGAATGGAATGATATTCATCCTTTACGCAAGAAGGAGGCTGCCGAGCGTATCATCCCTGCTCTCGACAAGTTGGTGTCTGCTAAACCAGTCAAATAACTTCAGCACCCATGATGAAGAAATGGGACGATATCCGCGTTGTAGCGTTTGACGCTGACGACACGCTATGGGACTGCCAGTCGTGGTTCGACGAGGTGGAGCATAAGTGCTGTGAGTTGCTCAGTCCTTGGGCTACAGCCCGCGAGGTTAGCGAGGGTTTATTTGCTACTGAGCGCAAGAACCTGCCGTTGACGGGTTATGGTACGAAAGCTTTTACGTTATCGCTGGTAGAAAATGCCGTTCGTGTGAGTCATGAGCAACTGACAGGCGATGTTGTGATGAAACTGCTGGATCTTGGACGAGAGTTGTTGTTGTTTCCAACGACCCCTCTGCCAGAAGTGGAGGAAACGTTGAAACAGCTCTCCCAGTCGCGCCGTTACCAATTGGTGGTTTTTACCAAGGGCGAGTTGTTAGACCAAGAGAACAAACTCCGTCGCTCTGGTTTGGAACAGTATTTCTCGCACATGGAGACCGTGTCGAACAAGACGGAAAAGGAGTATCGGCAGTTGTGCGAGAATTTGGACGTGGCCCCAGAACAGACAGTAATGATAGGCAACTCATTTCGTTCCGATGTTGTTCCTGCCTTGTGTGCTGGTGCCTATAGCATTTATATTCCCTATCATGTAGTATGGGAACTGGAGAAGTCGGAGGAGTTCCCCCATGAACGCCTGCAGAAAATCAGCCGCTTTGGCGAAATCTTGGAAATCTTAGGTTGAGAAAGACGTAAACACTTCCTATCAGCAGATAGATGCATCCCAATTGTAGTGTGGATAGGCGGATATCCTCTATACTGCAATAGGGCAGGTGCGTAATGCCTTCCAATAGGTGGTTCATGAAGACAACAATGAACGAGAGAGCGGTGATGGTCAATGTCAGCAATACACTCCACCAACAGGCGCAGATGCTGAATAAAGCCAGATAGAGTAGGAGCGTTGCCAAAGGTATGACTACGAAATTGCTGAGCAGGAAATAGGTGGCAAAACGTTCGAAATAGTAGGCGATAAGTGGTGCTGTGCCTATCTGCGCAGCGAGTGACACACAGGTCAGTCCCCAGATTGCTCTTAACCAGCGGTGCTGCTGTTGGACATGTAAGGGGATGATACGTTCCAGCATCGGACAGAACAACAAGATAGCCAGCACAGCCATAAACGACAGTTGGAATCCCATGTCGTAGAGTGACAACGGATTGACTATCAACATGACGATTGCCGTAAATGCCAGTGTATTGACGGACATTCGCTCCCTGTGGCCTAATGCCAGCAGGGCGTAGACGCTAATCATAAAGGCTGCACGTGTCACGCTGGGCGATAGTCCGACCAGGAAGGCGAAAGCCCAGATAGACAAGACGATAAGTACTTGTGAAACCGTTCTGAATCGTCGCCAACCTAAGAATAGAGAAATGACAGTATAGATAATCATCAGATGTAGTCCACTAAGAGCCAAGATGTGTGAGGCTCCAACCTGCGAGTAGGTCTCTTTGATGTTCCTATCCAGTTGTGATTTCTCGCCCAGCGTCATTGCCGCTATCACGCCATAAGCTTCTTTATCCAAACCCCATCGCTGGAAACACTCCAACAACTGGTGGCGCCATAGGAGGAAACGAAGCTTTGCTCGTTCTAGTATACTAAGGCCAGACAACGATCGCTGTTTCCATTGCCAGTCGCCTTGCTTCGCAAACACCTCACCTACGAATCCGCGACAAGCCATATAGCGTTGATAGTCAAAGTGGCCTTGCTGCCATTCGCATACCTTGTTTATATATGCATGTATCTGGAGTTCGTCACCTATGCGGATACGTTCGCTCCACTCGTCTCTGACCAGTCGGCATCTTAGTTTATGGTGTCCTTCTGTCATCAGGAGGTCTGCAACGATAACCTTTTCTTTTATGACGGGTTCGCTGATGACGACAGCCTCTATTGTCACTGGATTGTCAGGCCATTCGAAGTCCAACTGTTGCCTGACTTTGGAACTGAGAACGGCTCCTATCAGGATAACACAACACCCAATGCCTATCGATTGCCAACGAGGATAGCGCCCTAACAAGGCAACTACCACCACCAGGATGATTAATGGAATGAGTCCCCATGTCCAATTGTCAAGGAATTCGCCAGCCACAATGCCTAATGCCAGACAAAAAGCTAGGGGTAACAAAGGTGCGTGGATCTTCATTATTACAAATAGAAAACAGATTCAGACCCCATGCAGAACAACAAGTCGAGTATGGATAGGTTGGGCAGGAAACCATGTTTGTGCTGAAACACCTGCCAATATGCTTTGGGGGCGAAGTCTAGGTCTGATTGTGGATGCTTGGCGTGAATAATGTCACGAAAGTCGGTGATGTCCGAGGTATGATGGCTGAAGTCTGAGGTATAGCTGACGCTGGGTTGGATGTCGATGAGCTCACAGATTTTCTGACGGATGTTCTCGTTGAAATCGACTAAAAACGTGTATTTCTGCTCAAAGAAAGGATGTAGGTCGTCAGCATAATACTCAAAGAACGGACTCTCACTGTAAGCACTCTGTAGGGCATTCCAATGTACTCGTCGCCATTGGTTGTGGTCACTAATGCGAAGATCTTTGACCAGCATCTTTTCATCTGAATGCTCCACAGGGACAGTGAGTGCTTGTACACCATTGGCAGTAGCAATCACACAACGGTTGCGATAGGTTTGCTTTTGGAACGAGTCGTACTGCTCTATGAGGCAATGGTCGTAACGAAAGAGCTTCTGGTACCATTGGACTGGCCCGAAGTAGGTGGTCTGCAACAGGGCTGTGGTCATGGGAGGAAGGTGTTTTTGCGATTGTACAGCACAGTGACCACTCGTCCGATGATATTCCTTTCTGGGATGAAACCGAAGTAGCGGGAATCAATGGGGTTCTCCTTGTTAATAGCCTCCAGCCAGTAGTAGTCCGTTTTGGCGCAGGTTTTGAGACCTGGGACAAGCAGAGAGCCGTCTTTTGTGCGGATAGTGTCACCAGGAACTGCGGTGCAACGGGCTATACAAAGCCCTGCGATCGAATCGCAGGGAACTTTGAAGGCGACGATATCACCTTTTTTCACTGGTTGGCGCAATAGGCGGCTATAGGGTAGCAGACCATTACCCTCAATGCGAAGGCCATAGCTGCAACGATTGATGAGCAGGCGGTCGCCACTTTTGTATAGCGGAGCCAGTCCCTCTCCCATCACTCCATGTATGGAAAAGGCTAAAGTACGTATCAGTAGCATCATAGCGAATGCTGATGCAAATGCGATTACGTACTTTAACCAGTTACTCATACTTCTTACCTCAAATCTCTTACCTCTATTTGATATTGTCTACAAAGCGGAACAGACGACTCCAGCGAATGCCACCAAATCCGCTACGGTCTGGGTCAGAACTCCACCAGATGAAGATGGGCTTACCCACGATATGGTCTTCAGGCACAAAGCCCCAATAGCGTGAGTCGAGCGAGTTATGACGATTGTCACCCTGCATCCAGTAGTAATCAAGCTTGAAGGTATACTTTGTGGTTTCCTGGTCGTTGATGAATATCTTGCCATTCTTCACTTCGAGCTTGTTTCCCTCGTAGGTCCTGATAGGACGCTCGTAGATGGGCAGATTCTCCAACGTCAGGTCGATGCTCTCACCCTTGGCAGGAATCCAAATAGGACCGTAGTTGTCGCGCGTCCAGTGCAGGTTGCCGTTCAGAGGATAGATGTCCCACTCGTCATTATCTTTGTTCAACTCAATGTTTTCTGCGATTCCACGCTGCTTCAGTTCCTCGACGGCATGGCTGGTCAGCGGCATAAAGCCGAGAGTGTTCAGACTCATCAGGTCTTCCATCGTGATGCCTAACTCCTTCATCACATCGTCCTCCAAACGCTCCTTCAGCTTCAGGTGATAGGTGTATTGCACGTTATCAGGTTCCTTGTTAGCATCGCCATTGATGTAGATGATGCGGTCCTTGATTTGCAACGTTTGTCCAGGAAGACCCACACAGCGCTTCACATAGTTCTCGCGACGATCGGTAGGACGGGTGATAATCTCACCAAACTCCTGGCGGTTCTTCTCAATGTACTCGCGCCCCAGCTGGTAAAGCTGCTGGAAGTACTTCATGCGTTCCTCTGTGCTTAGCGAGTCAGGGTTGGGACGATTCTCCCAAAGTCCATAGCCGTAACCATAGCAGTTGCGATAGAAGTCCTCTGCCTGGTGGCGGATGTCTGACGTCAGAGTGTCGCCAGCAGGATAGTTGAATACGACGATATCGTTCAACTGAACCTTGCCCAAACCCTTCACGCGACGATAGTCCCAATGAGGCCATTCAATATATGACTTGCACTCGAAGACAGGCAGGGTGTGTTGCGTCAAAGGCATTGTCAGCGGGGTCTCAGGAATACGCGGACCGTAGCTCACTTTCGACACGAAGAGATAATCACCTGTCAACAGCGATTTCTCCAATGAACTCGATGGAATGACGTAATTCTGGAAGAAGAACAAGTTGATGAAGTAGACTGCCACGAGGGCGAATACCAATGCGTCGACCCACGACATCACCCATTTTACTGGTCCTTCTGAGTCCTTCCACCACTGCCACTTGATCTTCTTGGTAATATACACGTCGTAGATGAACGGAATGATGAGCAGTCCCCACCATGAACCTACCCAATAAAGGAATAATAGGTACAATATCAAAACGCAGATGAACTTCGCCCACTGCACCTTCATATTCAGCTTTTTCTTTTTCTCCATGATTGTATAATATTTGGTTTACATGCTTTCGACGTTACATATCAGGGTATTTGTTGCACGAAGCATGAAACATTAACATCTTTTGGCGACACTTATTAAAACTTAAACATATCTGAAATTGTCAAAAGCCCTTGATGGTCTTTGGTGTACTCTGCAGCCAGTACGGCACCAAGTGCAAAGCCCTGACGCGAGTGAGCGTCATGGGTAATGGTGATGATGTCAGCCTCAGAATCGTAGCGGACAGTATGGATGCCAGCCACTTCACCGCGACGGATATGGTCGATACGCAACAGTTTGGGATCTGTGGTATCCTCGGCCCAAGCTTCTTTGCGGTCGATATTTTCTACAATGCCCTCAGCCAGTGTGATAGCAGTTCCTGAAGGATGGTCGAGCTTATGCACATGATGCGTTTCTTCCATCTCGACGTCGTACTGTGGGAACTGGTTCATAATCTTTGCCAGATACTTGTTGACAGCACTGAAGATGGCCACACCGATCGAGAAGTTCGAGGCCCAGAACAACGTCTGCCCTTCTTGCTCGCACATTCTGCGAACGTCGTCACCATGTTCCTTCATCCAGCCCGTTGAACCGCTGACCACCTTCACATGGTGCTTGAAGGCACGTAAATAATTACCATAAGCAGCCTGAGGAGCCGTAAACTCTATCGCAACATCAGCACTACGGAAGGCCTCGCTGTCAAAGTCGTCCTGATTGTCAATGTCGATAATACTCACAATCTCATGACCACGACTCAGGGCAATCTGCTCTATCATCTTGCCCATCTTGCCGTAGCCGATTAAAGCTATTTTCATAATAATAATGTATTAATACGCTGCAAAGGTACAATAAATAATTGAGAATTGAGAATTGAAAATTGAGAATTTAAAATATTTTTCGTACTTTTGCAGCATGTTAATCAATGAGAAGACGTGGGAATTCGTTCGTCAACATGCAAATGACGACGTACGGAAGCTGGCTTTGCAGGGTGCGAAGGACGTAGAAGTGGACCTTCAGACGGCCTTGCAACAGATTGCTGGCAGACAGACTGCTCGACGGAAGTTGCCTTCGTGGGCTGAGGTCGAAGGAGTCATCTATCCCCCTCATCTCAATATGGAACAATGCTCCTCTGAGCATACAGCCTGCTATAAGGCGCAGATTGCTGGCAAGGGCGAAAGCATGGTTGACCTGACAGGAGGCTTTGGCGTCGACTTCTACTGGATGTCTCAAGGTTTCCGTCAGCGCACCTATGTCGAGCAGAACGAGCAGCTTTGCGCCATAGCACAAGAAAACTTCCGTGCGCTAAGGCACGACTGTTGTGTTTGTTGCTGTGACACAGCAACATACTTGACACAGATGCCCCACGTCAGCTTGGCTTTCCTTGACCCAGCGCGAAGGAACGAACACGGAGGACGCACCTACGGTATCGAGGACTGTACGCCCAACGTGCTTGAACTGTTGCCTTTGCTTCTGGCAAAGGCTGACCGCATCCTGCTGAAGCTCTCACCTATGCTCGATTGGCGCAAGGCTGTCAGTGATTTGGAAGTGATAAGTGAGAAGCGAGAAGAGATAAGTGAAAAGTGCAGGGCTTTTGTCCACGAAGTGCATATCGTCAGCGTTGACAACGAGTGCAAGGAGCTCCTGTTACTGTTGAGCAAGAAGCAAACAGATAGTTTGCGCGTAGTATGCGTCAACGGAGCCAGTAGTTTCACGTTTATTCCCAGCGTGGGAACGATTTGTTCCCAGCCTGGGAATAATATGTTCCCATCGTGGGAATATTTGACGAGCTCCGACCTTGCAGACAGTCCCCTTTACCTTTACGAGCCGAACGCTAGTATCATGAAGGCAGGATGCTTTGCTGAAGTCGAGGCGCAGTTCTCTGTACAACAGGTCTCTGCCAACTCTCACCTTTTCCTTTCCGATAGTGAAATCAAAGCCTTCCCAGGCAGAAAGTTTCAAATAGTGGCCATTTCATCGATGAACAAGCAGGAAATCAAGAAAAAGTTTAGTGAAAGTTTATTCCCGATGGAATCGGCAAATATTGCCGTGCGCAACTTCCCGATGAGTGCCGAACAGCTTCGGAAAAAGCTGAAACTGAAAGACGGTGGCGACACGTATATCTTTGCCACAACGTTGGCCTCTGGAGAACATAAGTTGTTCTTTTGCCGTAAAATTGGTTAATTAATTTGGCGTTTTGCTCCTTTTTGTTTACCTTTGCAGAATTAAACAAGAATTAGCTTATGCCATCAGTAGAGATTCGCAAAGTCACCAACAAACGGGAGCTCGATGCTTTCATCCAGCTTCATTACGACCTGTATCGGGGAAATGCCTACGATGCGCCAAACTTGTATACCGACGAGAAGCACACGTTGAGTAAGGACAAAAATGCTGCCTTCGAGTTCTGCGAGGCTGAATACTTCCTGGCCTACAAGGAAGGTAAAGTCGTCGGACGCATTGCAGGCATCATCAACCATCGCGCCAACGAGCGGTGGGAAACAAAGAGTGTACGCTTCGGATGGGTCGATTTCATCGACGATTTGGAAGTATCGAAGGCGCTTTTCGACGCTGTCGAGCAATGGGGTCGTGAGAAAGGAATGACACAGATAGTCGGTCCGTTGGGCTTTACGGATATGGACCCAGAGGGAATGCTCATCGAAGGCTTCGACCAACTTGGCACGATGGCCACCATCTACAACTATCCCTACTATCCTCAGCATGTAGATCAGCTAGGAGGTTGGGAGAAAGACAATGACTATGTGGAGTACAAACTCATCGTCCCAAAAGACGGAATGCCTGAAAAATACAAGAAGGTGGCCGAACTGGTGATGAAGCGCTACAACCTGCATCCGATACACCCCAAGCGCAGTCAGGTGTTTGGCAAAGAGCAATATGGGCGCAAGGTGCTTGACGTGGTCAACAAGTCGTTTGGCAACCTCTACGGCTACTCTCAGATGACGGAACGCCAGATTGACGAGTACCTGAAAATGTATTTCCCCATGCTCGATATGGACATGCTTTGTCTGATAGAAGACTGGAATACGCCCGATCATGACGTCGTTGGTATAGGCATCTCGATTACCAATATGACGCGAGCCCTGCAGAAGTGTAAGAACGGACGCCTGTGGCCTTTTGGTTGGTGGCACTGTCTGAGAGCCTTGAAATTCCACAAGGCAGAATGTCTCGACCTGATGTTGGTAGGGTTCCTACCTGAATACCAGCAGAAGGGTGCCAACGCCCTGCTGTTCTACGACCTCATCCCCCGCTATCAGAAGTATGGTTTCAAGTGGGGCGAGACGAACGTCGAAATGGAGACCAACGAGAAGGTGCAGAGCCAGTGGCAGTATCTGGAACATATCCAACACAAGCGCCGTCGTTGCTATAAAAAGTCCATTTAATCGGAAAAATCTTATCCTTAATATGTCAGAAGAGAATAACATAATCCCCCAAGAAGAGGTCGTCAAATATGACGACGACAACATCCGGCACTTGTCGGATATGGAACACGTCCGCACTCGTCCAGGAATGTATATCGGACGTCTGGGTGACGGTTCACTGCCCGAGGACGGCATCTATGTGTTGCTGAAGGAAGTTATCGACAACTCCATCGACGAGTTTAAGATGAAGGCTGGCGACCGTCTGGAAATCACCATCGACGAGAATCTGCGAGTCTCCGTTCGCGACTACGGACGAGGCATCCCTCAGGGTAAGCTCATCGAGGCTGTCAGCGTGTTGAACACTGGTGGTAAGTACGACTCGAAAGCCTTTAAGAAGTCGGTAGGTCTGAATGGTGTGGGTGTGAAAGCCGTCAATGCGCTGAGTGCCCATTTCGAGGTGGCTAGCTATCGTGACGGAAAGGCGCGTAAGGCGACTTTCGAGCGAGGCATCCTGCAGACAGATGTCACAGAGGATACACAGGACGAGACTGGTACCTACATATATTTCGAACCAGACAACACGCTGTTCAAGGAGTACAGTTTCCACGATGATATCGTAGAAAACATGCTACGCAACTACACCTACCTGAATACTGGTCTCGCCATCATGTATAACGGACGGCGCATTCTCAGTCGTCACGGACTGGAGGACCTGTTGAAGGACCGTATGACCAACGACCCGCTCTATCCCATCATTCACCTGAAAGGCGAGGATATTGAAATAGCCTTCACCCATGCCAACCAGTATGGTGAGGAGTACTATTCGTTCGTCAACGGACAGAACACCACGCAGGGCGGTACGCATCAGAGTGCCTTCAAAGAGCATATCGCCAAGACCATCAAGGAGTTCTTTGGCAAATACGAATATGGTGACATCCGTACAGGTATGGTGGCCGCTATTGCCATCAACGTGGAGGAACCCGTCTTCGAGAGTCAGACGAAGATCAAGCTGGGCTCTACGCAGATGGCTCCTGACGGGGATACCATTAATAAATATGTAGGTGACTTCATCAAGCAGCAGGTGGACAACTACCTACACATCCATCAGGATGTCGCTGAGGTCATTGAAAACAAGGTGAAGGAGAGCGAGCGTGAACGTAAGGCAATGGCTGGTGTCACCAAACTGGCGCGTGAACGTGCCAAGAAGGCTAACCTGCACAATCGTAAGTTGCGCGACTGTCGCATCCACTTCTCCGACGTCAAAAACGAGCGTAAAGAGGAGTCGTGTATTTTCATTACCGAGGGTGATTCTGCCAGCGGAAGCATCACCAAGAGCCGTGATGTCAACACGCAGGCGGTATTCTCGCTTCGCGGAAAGCCCCTCAACTCGTTTGGCCTGACCAAAAAGGTGGTATACGAGAACGAGGAGTTCAATCTGCTTCAGGCCGCGCTCGATATTGAGGAGGGTCTCGACACCCTGCGTTATAATAAGGTAATAGTGGCAACGGATGCTGATGTCGACGGTATGCATATCCGCCTGCTCATCATCACCTTCTTTCTGCAGTTCTTCCCAGAGTTGGTCAAGAAAGGTCACGTCTATGTGCTACAAACACCCTTGTTCCGTGTTCGCAATAAGCGTACGAAGATTAAGAACAAGAAGATTTTGGAAGTCGAAGATTCAAAAAGAGCCAACAGCCAACAGCCAACAGCTAAAAGCGATTTCCTCACGCGTTACTGCTATAGCGAGGAGGAGCGACAGAAAGCAATTCAGGAGTTGGGACCTGACCCTGAAATCACCCGATTTAAAGGTCTGGGCGAGATATCACCTGAGGAATTTGCCGGTTTCATCGGTCCTGACATCCGTTTGGAACAGGTAACCCTCCACAAGAACGACCAAGTACAAAAGCTATTGGAATACTACATGGGCAAGAACACGATGGAGCGTCAGAACTTCATCATCGATAACCTCGTCATTGAGGAAGACAAGCCCGAAGATTATGAATATGAATAAGAAAATGCTGTGTGCAGCGGTTTTGTCGCTGCTATCAATAGGTGCTGTTGCCCAGTTTCGGATTAACATGGGCGAAAACTCGCCCCTGCGGAAAATGCAGATTGCCGAGATGGCTGTCACCAACCTCTATGTCGACTCTGTCAACGAGGATAAGCTCGTTGAGGACGGCATTCGTGGAATGATAGAGAAACTCGACCCTCACTCCAGTTACCTGACAGCAAAGGAGGTCAAGCAAGCCAACGAACCCCTGCAGGGCAATTTCGAAGGCATTGGCGTGCAGTTTAATATGGTGGAGGACACGCTGCTCGTCATCCAACCTGTCACCAACGGCCCTTCCGAGAAGGTCGGCATCATTGCTGGCGACCGTATCGTCAAGGTCAACGACACCATCATTGCAGGTGTAAAGATGGCCAAGGAGGAGATCATGAAACGCCTGCGTGGTCCTAAAGGCACAAAGGTTGTGCTGGGCATCGTACGCCGAGGTATTCAGGACACGCTGACGTTCAACGTCGTTCGCGACAAGATTCCCGTTCATACCATTGATGCCGCCTATATGGTGCGACCCAAGGTGGGCTATATCCGTATAGGCAGTTTTGGTGCTGCAACGCACGACGAGTTCGTCGAGAGCATGAACAAACTGAAGAAGCAGGGAATGGAGTCGCTCATCCTCGACCTGCAGGAGAATGGTGGAGGCTATCTCCACGCTGCTGTCCAGATTGCCGAAGAGTTCCTGCAGGCTGACGACCTCATCGTCTATACCAACGGACGAAGCGTCCAGCGGGCTGAATACAAGGCCAAGGGTGGGGGACTATTCACCAAAGGAAAGGTCATTGTGCTGGTCGACAGCTATACGGCCTCTGCTGCCGAGATTGTCTCAGGGGCGATTCAGGACCATGACAGGGGAATCGTCGTCGGACGCCGTACTTTTGGCAAGGGCCTCGTCCAGCGCCCCATCGAACTGCCTGACGGTTCCATGATCCGCCTGACCGTTGCCCACTACTATACGCCCTCAGGTCGTTGCATCCAGAAACCTTACGAGAAGGGCAAGCAGAAGGATTATGCCGAGGATATGCTTCACCGCCTGAAGAGTGGTGAGCTGATGAGTGCTGACAGCGTCCATTTTGCCGACTCGCTGAAGTACTATACGCTGAAGGAACATCGTGTAGTCTATGGCGGTGGAGGTATCATGCCTGACGAGTTTGTACCCCTCGACACAACCAAATATACGCGATTCCATCGGGAACTGGCTGCCAAATCGCTCGTCATCAATGCCAACCTGCACTACGTCGATCAAAACCGCAAACAGTTGCTGCGGGACTACAATACCTTTGCGGACTATCGTCAGCGTTTCGAAGTGCCACAGAGTGTCATTGACGGCATCATGGCAGAAGCTGAGAAACAGAACATCAAACCCAAGGACGACGAGGAACTCCAGCGCACCTTGCCCTATCTGCGCCTCCAGCTCAAAGCACTCATCGCCCGAGACCTCTGGGAAATGAATGAGTACTTCACCATCATGGGCGAAACCAACGACGTTCTCCAACGCGCCCTGCAGTTATTGTAACACCTAAATAAGACTTGAGATTATTTTGACTACCACACCCAAATGTAGGCAATATGTTAGAAAGCTGTTATTATAAAGGGAAGATTGAGGCAGGATGCGACGAGGCCGGGCGCGGGTGTCTGGCGGGGAGCGTGTATGCTGCTGCGGTGATACTGCCCGAGGGGTATCAGAACGAGTTGCTGAACGATTCGAAGCAGTTGACGGAGAAACGGCGCTATGCATTGCGGGAAATTATCGAACGTGACGCTGTGGCGTGGGCTGTGGGCATTGTGACACCTGAGGAGATTGACAAAATAAATATCCTGAATGCGTCGATTCTGGCTATGCACAGGGCGCTGGATCATTTGGAGGTGCGTCCGGAGGCGATTATCGTGGACGGCAATCGGTTTAAGCCGTATTATGAAAGAGGTGAAGAGTCAGAGGTTAGAGGTGAGAAATTACCCCACACCACCATCGTAAAGGGCGACGGGAAGTATCTTTCGATAGCTGCAGCAAGCATTTTAGCCAAGACCTATCGTGACGACTATATGAACCAGTTGGCAGAGGAATATCCGCAGTACGACTGGCTATCGAACAAGGGCTACCCCACGAAGAAGCACCGCGAGGCCATCAAGCAATATGGCATTACGCCCTATCACCGCAAGAGCTATAATCTACTGGGCGACGGACAGCTAAGCCTCAACTTTGAGGATTAGTTGACCTTGGTATGAAGGGTGTTGAAGATGCGTTGCTTGAGACGCTCTGCCTGTTCAGGTGTCAGCAGGTCGCATTCGTCCAGATGCAAAAGGATGTCGTAAGCCTTCAGGTAGGCAGAACGAATCGGAGGTGCAGCAGATAAATAGGTTGCCCAATAGGACTCTCTATCTGGTGCACAATCCATCACGTAACGGATGAAGTCGTCGTCACGCAGAAATTGCTCTACCTTGGTATAGATGGCTCGTTTCATTTGATTCGTCGTTAGTTAGCATTATCATTTGCTACTATAAAGACGAACCATCGCTAAAAATGTCATCAATTACATCGCCGCTTCTCTGAGTTTCAACATTCCCCGATGCATCAGGTTGCGAACCGAGTGGTAGTTCATGTGCATGATGCCGCAGATCTCATCATACTTACGCTCCTCGAGATAGTAGAGCGTGATGGCCTGACGCTGACGACGAGTCAGATGCTTCATCAGATGGGCTACTTGGGCAGATTGCATGACTTCGCGCTCCTGACAGAGGTAGTCGCGTTCGACATCCTCAGCCGCATGGCGGTATTCATAGCTTTCCACCTCGTTGGGGTTGGTGAATGTCTGGCGACGGAACTCGTCGAGCAGACGGTTTTTCAACGAAATCAACAGATAAGAACACAGGTTGTTGATGGCATTCTTGTCGTTGCGTTTCATGTAGACCTTCACGAAAACATCGTGAATGCAGTCCTTCAAGAGCTCTTGGTCGCTGGTCATCTTCAGGCCGTAGTTGTAGAGCATCTGAACGTACATGTCGTAGAGTTCAGCGTATGCCCGGTCGTCGCCTGAGCAGAATTGTGCCACCAATTGCTGGGTGCGAATTCTTAATTTACTTGGCACCATAGTCGATTAGTATATTATGTAGTAGTTTGTATTTCGGTGCAAAGTTAAGGAAAAAAGCCAAACTACAAGCAAAACAAACGTTAAAAAATGGGAAAACTGACAATTGTGCCACTTTTCCCATCAAAATGTTACTTCTTTTTCAACCAATAAATGCCTTTTCCTTCTAACTTGACATTGGATGAAACGTCACGTAGTCGGGTCACTTCACCGCTTCTTGCATCAATAGAATATAAAGTGTATTTGCCTTTGTCCAAATCCAGACTGAACACGCCGTTGGAGTCACGATAGAACAAATAGCCGTTGTCACCTTGCAACAGATAGATTCCTAAATCTGTGAAAGAAATGCCCGCAACGTCGGACGGACGGGGAACCATCTGTGACAATTCGGCGAGGAAGGCTTTGTCCGTCACAGGGATTGCGGCACAGGAACCGCCAGCCATCAATGCGGCCCAACACAGTTCGGGTGCCTTCTGGGCAGAATAGATGACGGCCTTGTCTGGATACTGCTTACGGTATTCGCTGACGGCACGATAGACATCCTCGAAACGGGCACTGCCCGTGCGGATTTTACGCATATACTGGCGTTGGGCCATGTTGACACCTCCAGGAGGTGCATACTCACCTTTGTTGTGGTAGAACCACTGTTCTATGTCGATGATATCGACGATTTTTGAACGTACAGGATCGTTCAAGATAGCGTCCTGCACATCCTTGTTGACAGCGAGGTCGACGAGCACGGGACCATTCTCCTGTTCCCACTCGGCAATGACGTCGAGCCAGAACTGCACGAAATGCAGGGGACCCGTAAACTCCTCGCCAATGGAATGGATGACGTTGGGCTGACCCTTGAAGGCATCCAACGACTGGCGAATGTACTGACGGTGCAGTTCGCGGAGGACGGGATTTTCCACATCATAGAACAAGGTGGCCGTGAAGATACGTTTATCTCCTGTGAAGTTGACAGGCTCGAGGAACGGCGTGTTGTTGACGTTATTCACCGTGCGCCAAGGACAATCAACCCAGTGGGCACCAGCCTCGAGAATGTTGTGTTGGAAGTAGTGCTGGTTTTTGAGCAAAAGACCAATGGATTCGGACTTTTTCGCAAATTGCTGCAAGCGCCAGAAGTACCACTTGTTGAGGGACGTCAGGTCGTATTTGGTCATTCCGTCCCAAGCCAATTGGCTTTTAGCTGTTGGCTTTTGGCTATTAGCGCCTGTGCGGGCGAAGGGTTGTTCGTAGAAGGGGGCCCAGGCATCGCCGTTCTTGCGACGGATGCGTTCGTGGTCGTCACGACGACGGTCTGTCCAAAGGCCGTAGTTCTGACTGAACAACAGCGTATGGTCGTGCTGCATCTGTCTGATGACCGAATCGATACGGTCGGTACCACCTGTCGTCTCCTGACCAGGCACGAAACGCGTCAAGGCATATTTCGCCTTCGTCATAGCGGCATCCGTCGTGCGTCCGTTCCACCAAGGCGTCTGGTGTTTGCCACCCACGAGAACACTATTATTCTTCGTCAGCCAGCCATTGACAATCTCATAATGGTTGGATTGGTACACGCGCGAAGGCACTTCCTGATAGACAAAGGGCTTGAGTTTGCCTTGCGAGATATCGCCCGTAAACACAGCGGAGTCAATCCACATCTGCATGGTGGTGCGTGGTTGCAGCGCCTCTTCAGCCAATTGAATGGCCTCCTCAATAGTCGGCGAACTGCTGGCATTGGTGTTACGCTCCAACACACGGCACTGGGCACTGACGTCGCGACCCAGACGTTTCTCCAACTGTGACGCATAGAGCGAATAAGGACGGACGTGTTCGTTCATGTCCAAATATTCACCATTACCCTGAATCTGACCCCAACAGCCAATGGAATAGTTTTTGTTGAGCGAGTCGGGCGAATAACAGAAAAGGCCTGAGGCCGTCGACTGCCACATCGTGCTGTTGGCGGTACTCCAACCTGCACCAAACTTCTCCAGTTCCCAGTTTTTGAAGACGAGGTCGTTGCCATCGATATTGACAATATCAAAGAGGATGCCTGGTGCCCACGACGAAATAGCGCCACTGGGTCCAAAACTCTCAAAACTCTCGCATTGTACGAAGGCATTAGGACCAGGAGCTGTATGACCTACGGCAAAATCGTTGATGCCGTGTTCGGAATAGCAACGCTGAAAAAGCACCATCTCGCCAAAGGTGAGGAAGGTACGACGGCGGAATCCGCCAATCTCAGAGATGGGGTCCAACGACTGGCAGTCCTCAACGGTAATCTGTTGGGCTGACTTCTGAACGACAACAGCAGAGCCGGCAAAATGACGGAAATTGACCATCCGCACCCAACAATTCTCAGCATCAGCCATGTAGACGCCATCCCAACAATGGTCTTCGTCCAATGGGCGGGCACGGTCGTAATCTGATTCCAAGGAGAGGTTTTCGATGCCACACTCGCTAATAAGGCCCGGCTGTTCATAGATGATGGCCTTCGCACCACCGTAGCGACTGTCAATGTCGCAGGTGATAGGGGCATCAAGCGTCAGCACGTTGCCCTGAATCGCCAAAATTTGCCGATTCCAACGAAGATCAATGTCCCCAGGATGCCAAGCCCAATAGCCCATGCGCTTGCCTCCGCCAAAAGAGGCGCAACCAAGGTGATCAATCCATTCCTGGGTGGAAGGACGAAGGATACTTATTCGGCTATTCTCTCTTTGAGAGTGTGGCGTTGCGAGGGCATTTAGCTTTTGGCCGTTAGCTACGTTTATTGTGAAAGAACCGGCTTTGGTATCGTTGACGTCAAAGGTATCTTTAACGACGACTTCGTGCGTACCTTCTATATATATAAGAGCACCACGGTCATAGCCTGTCTTGCGCAAGATGGTCTTTTCGCGACCACTACCTCGCAGCACGACGCCAGTGGTACGAATGCGCAGGGGTTCGCTGAGCACAAAGGTGCCCTCGCTTAACAGCACGGCACCACGAAGTCCCGTCAGCTTGTCGGCTTTCTGTTGGCTGACATGGTCGATAGCCGCCTGCAGTTGTGCTGCATCGTCGTCACCAGAGGGTTGTACATAGACGACGACCTTTGCCGATGGAATGGGCATTTCTGAGCGATGGTACCCACAATAGGAATAATCCATCGGCACCTCCTGTGCTACCAATGGGATAATGGTCGTCAGTAAGACCAATAGGGCAAACAAGTGTCGTCGCATGTGTTACTGTTTCTTAGCTTCTTCTATTCGTTTCATCCAGGCATCACGCTCCTTTTTCAGGTCGTAACCACGAGCCGAAAGCCAGTTGTTTGTGCGTCCACGATACTTGTCGAACCAAAAGTGCTTGCCTTTCGAATCGGCAGCATCCATCGCATATTCGCGAGCCTCCTTGAGCCAAATGAGAATTTGTGCCTTTTCCTCGTCAGTGAGAGAAGGGATCATCTCCAACTGCGCCTTGTAGTCACGCTGCAGACGGCCATAGGTCATTCCGTCCTTCACGGCATCTATCTGTTCATCAGTAAGATAGAGCGCAAGGGCAGAGGCCAGTTCGAAATGGTGTTTGTAGAGTTCTGCATCACGTGCCTCCTGCTGATCCTTGCCATACTTCGAGTGGATGTCGTTCAGTAGGAAGTAGCGGTTGGCAATGATATTCCGGACGTTCTCGGCTTTCTGGGCATCAGTAAGCTGAAGGCCATCGACAATCTTCTGCGCACGACCCTTGATGGTCTCCACATACTGCGGGTCCTGCCCTTCAGTATTGAGTATAACCTGGGCGTTTGCTGTCAGGGAAAGCAGCCATAACATGGCTGCATACAGAATCTTTCTCATGTGCCTACATCAGTTTGCCCTTTGCGGCCAGCGTGTCGTAGTTGTTGTTCAGGTTGCGCCAGTCGGTCTTGGTCTGAGGATTGATACCATTGATATACTTCTCGATATTGGTATAGCCGTCACCGTTGCAGTCCTTGACAGCATCGCTGGCATCGTTGGGATTCAATCCGTATTGCTTCTCCCACTCGTCAGGCATGCCGTCGCCATCTGTATCGACGTAGGGCTCCCAGGCTTTATACTCAGGATAGCCGCCCATCTGACGCGGGTCGGTGATGACGCCTTGTTTGTAGGAGTCCTGAGGCAGACGACGATACTT
>Ga0247609_10001802_pt1 | contig 24196 bp, 11 predicted proteins | sample 172DNAGHGlowgp2_FD_193487 | JGI IMG/M metagenome (GOLD analysis project Ga0247609, IMG submission 193487) | Sheep rumen microbial communities from Palmerston North, Manawatu-Wanganui, New Zealand - 1728 DNA GHGlow gp2 | ecosystem: Host-associated > Mammals > Digestive system > Stomach > Rumen ...
AACAAGAAACTGGGTGTTAACGCCCAACACAAGCGTGCCATCCTCCGCGCCCTCACCACTTCCATCATCGGTAAGGGCATGGAATCGGATCAGAACAAGCGCTATGTGCGTACCACGCTCCACAAGGCTAAGCTTGTGCGTAGCTGTGTAGAACGCATGATTACCTACGCAAAGAAGGGTGACCTTTCTGCCCGTCGTGAAGCTGCCCGCTTCATTATGGACCCGAAGGTTCTCCAGGATTTGTTCAACACGATCGGTCCGCGTTATGCAAACCGCAACGGCGGTTACACTCGCGTGCTGAAGCTCGGCCCGAACCGCGCCGGTGACGCTGCTGAAATGGCCATGATCGGTCTCGTCGAAGACGAAATCGTTGCCAAGGCCAAGAAGGCTTCTGAACCTGCCAAGGCTGACGCTGCTGTTGACATGGTCGAAGGCGAAGGCAAGTCCGCTAACTAAGATCAAAGTCGCTTTGAAAAAGGCACGGCTTATATGCCGTGCTTTTTTGCATTCTAACAATCATTGACCAATAACCAATGATTAAATTCTTAGTTCCAAAAACTTATTCCCGTATTTTTTGTATTATTATATGACCTAGTTTTCTTTTTTCTCAACTGTAGAAAAGTAATATGAGATCTTTTTTTGTCTGTATCCTTTTGGCATGTGCATGCGTATTTGCGTCGGAATCGATGTTTAGTGGATCGGCTGCAAAAAGCTTGGTTCTTGGCGAAGGGTCATTAACGCGTGGCGCCGCATCGCTTACGCCGATGTATGCCGAAATGACTGTCGATTCCAATTACGTGCTTGGACCTGGTGATTTTTTGGACCTAATGCTTGAGGACAAGTATCTTTCTATCCAGATATATCCGGATGGGAGCGTGGCCATCGAGGAATGCGGTGCCGTCAATGTGGGCGGAAAGACGTTCGGCGAGGCGCAGAAGCTCATCTTGGATCTTGTTTCGAAGCGCTACAAGCGCGAGTTCTGCTTTGTGCAGCTTGCGGCCCTCAAGAAGTTCCGCGTGAACGCAATGGGCGCAGTCGGCCTGGTGGGCCAGCATATTGTCGATCCGCAGACGAGACTTAGCCAGTTCATCCGTGCAATCGGCAACCCGCTTGCGAACGCGAATACCGAAGACGTACAGGTCATCCGCGGCAAGGACACGATTCACGTGAACTTCACGGCGATGACGACGAACGGCGATTTTGAAAAGGATGTCATGCTGGAGCAGGGCGACAAGGTCTTTATCCCGTTTATCCCGATGGGCGATAATGTTTCCCTGATGTTCCCCGGATTCAGGACAAGCGTGGCCTACCGTGCGGACAGGACGCTTCAGGATTACTTTGACTTGGCGGGAGCGAACAGGATGCACAACTTCGGCTACAAGGCGGTGTGCGTGCGCGAACCGGGCAAGGATCCGCGCTGGATTACGCTTGCCGACATGAAGACGACGACCGTCGAGCCGAATACGGAAATCGAGTTCTTTGTCAAGGAACTGTTCGTGTATGTGGGCGGTGCCGTGAACTTCATCGGGCGATACGGTTACAACCCGACATGGCATGCCATCGACTACATTTCGTCTGGCGGTGTGAACACGATAACGGGTTCATGGAACCAGGTCAAGGTCTGGCGTGGTACAAAGCCGGAAGCGATTTCTATCAACGTGGCGACGGATCCGATTTTGCCGGGCGATTTCATTGAAATCCCGAAGAGCCATTACGAATCGTTCAAGGACTTCACCTTGTTCATGGCATCGCTCCTGAGTGTGATTTCTTCTGCGTTCATCATTTACGTCAACTACAAGTAATTTATGGAAAAGCAAGAGTCTATTGGTTTTATTGAAATCTGCTTGCGGATTCTGAATAACGACTTGAAGCATTTCAAGTTTGTTCTAGCGTTTGTTCTTATCCCGACGATTATTGTGTTCGTTGCGGTCATGTGGATCGTGAAGCCTAAGTATGCAGCATCGGCGATTGTCACTCCGCCTGCATCGACGCAGCCAATGGCGGGTGCACTTAGCGGACTTATGGGAGGCTCCGGCATGACCTCGCTTCTCGGGATTTCGATGGATAACGAAGATGCGAATGCCGTGTGGACGATTTTGAATTCTTGGGAATTGCACGACATGGTCATCAACAAGTTTGACCTTGCAAGGCATTACGAGTTCAAGGGCAAGTTCCATGCGGACTTGCTGAAGGAGTTCCGCAAGAATTTTGGCTTCGAGATGAACAAGGAAGAGATGTTCTCTCTCTATTACAGGGATACAGACGCGAAACTTGCAGTTGAGGTTTTGAACTTCATGCTCGAAAAGGCCGATTCCTCGTTCAACGCATTCAAGACGAAGCAGGCGCGCCAGTCTAGGGAATATTTCCAGACGAGACTTGATTCTTGCGAACACGTGCTGGATTCCTTGCTCAATTCGTTCGTCGATTTCCAGGTGACGAACAATGTGTACGAACCGAACGTGCAGCTCGAGGCGACCATCAAGTACTTGAGCGAACTGCAGGCGATGCGCGAAGAAGTGAACATGGAGATGAACTTCGAAAAGCTCGACCGTGGCGAGAACAGCAAACGCTACCAGGAACTTTCGAAGCGCGTCAAGGGGATGAATTCCGCTCTTAGCGGCGCCCTCAAGGGCAAGCACAGCGACATCGGCCTCATGGAACTCAAGAAGTCTCCGCAACTTTATTCGGAGTACTTGCGCCGCGAGGCTGAAATCCGCATCCAGGAAGCGTTGTACAAGGTGCTGCGCCAGCAGAGCGAACAGATGCGCCTGGAAGAGGCGAAGATGCTCACGAACCTCCATGTACTTGAACCGCCTTGGGAAAATGACAAGAAGATTTCTCCGAAGCGCGGGCTTATTCTTGTGTTTACGGTGTTCTTCACGTTCTTCCTTGCATCGTTCTTCTGTAACTTTGTGGAGTTCATGCGCTCGGAAAAACGCTCGGGTTCCAGGACTGCTGCCGAATGGAATTTCTTTGTCCAGAAAGTCTGCTTCTGGCGTAAATAGTTTTTGGAGAGTCAGGGCATGTTGGAGATGCTGTTTGCTCATCCAGAGTCAAGCGTGATGTTTACGCTTGCCATCGTTGCCTTGGTGCTGGTCTCCATTTTCAAGGAAGATTTTTTCCGCCCATCGACATTGTACTTTTTGGTGCAGATGATCATGCTAGGCGTTTCCTACATGCAGTTCTTGCCGATGATGTCGGACTTTAACTATTCGACATGGCTTGTGTGGGGCGGTGGCATGTTCTGTTTCTTGGTGGGCTGTTACATGACCGATTTTGCATGGCGTTCTTATGGTGGACCTCCGCTGCAAAAAAAGCTTTCGGTTCATGGCAAGTACAACTGGGTCTGTCATTTCTTTTTGAGTTTCTCGGCGTTCGCGTATTTCTTTGTCGGCGTTCTCGGCGTCATTTCGGTGACAGGGAACCTCGTGCTCTTGACGGACAATCCCTCGATATGGCTCACGGGCAAGGATAATACCGTACTCAAGTATGCGGATTTCTTTACTACGGGCGCGATGGTCGTTGGGCTTTTTGCAGTGGCGTCGTTCAAGTCGATGAACCCGGTGCGCTGGGTGCGCTATGCGTCGCGCTTTATGGTCGCATTTACGATTGTGCTTTCATTTATGACGTATCCTAGCCGTGGTATAAATATGCTTTGCATCGGCATGTTCATGATTTTGTTCAACTATCTGCGTGGACGATTCTCGTGGCGCTCGCTTGCCGTGGTGACGGTGCTTGTTTGCGTGTTCTTTGTGGCGGTGGCTACACTCAAGGGACAGTACGGGAACTCCGATGTGACCGACAGCAAGATTGCAAAGGAAGTGGCATTGCTCCCTTACAAATACGTGGCGAACAACTATTGGAATTTGGATTACGCGTTCAATCGCATGAGTGACATTCCTGAACATGAATGGACTTACGGTATAGATGCGTTCTTTGGCATTACGCACCTGATGCACATTGGTGACGGAATCCAGCAGAGCTTTGGTTGGGACTCGCCGTACAACGAGAGCGTGGTAAAATATACTGGGCTCAATACTATTCTTTACCTCTGGGACGCGTACAAGGACTTCGGGCTCCCGGGCATATTCCTCTTGCCATTTTTCTTTGGTGTGTTTTTTACGTTCTGCTACCACAAGATGGCAATTGCCAAGAGTCCTCTCATGTTACTCTTGACAGCAACGTTCATGTTGTGGATTATCCTATGGAATTTTACCACGGGGTACAAACAAAGTATGTACTGGGTGTGGATGTTCTTCTTCACCTTTGTCTGTACTGTGAGCAGTGGCCGCACTATTTTGCCGCCTGACCCCGAAGTCGTCGGGGATGGGGAAGATGCAAAATCGACAAGCTCATCAACCGGCTCACCGGCTTTATGTCCGCCTGAATCTTGAAACAGTCATCCTGGAGGCCGAAGGCCGATAGGATCCAGCTAATTTTGGGTATGACATATAATGTTTTTTAGGGTGATATATGCCCTTGGACTTGTCCATTTTTCGCACAAATTTTGCTTACTCTGTCCTCTTTCCTCGTTCTTTTCGCTGGGATGGGTTGTCGGCTAAATTGCCGATGCCATTTAAGCGTGTGTTTTAGTTGTCATGCCGCACTTGTTGCGGCATCGCCTTTTTTGAAATGTTCTCAAAAGTTTATACAATGTTACTTGGCTTTATGTAACACTTTGTTTATATTTATGTTGGATATTTTTTTGTGTTTCCTGTCAATTGAAGAAATGACAAGGGAGGGATTTAATGATGGGTGAAATTAATAGGCTGATTGCGGCTGCGATGGTGACTCTCATGTGTGTGGGCATGTGGGGGTGTTCGGACGATGTGACGATGCATTGGTCGGATGAACGTTCGTTAGGCGGCGTGGCAGGATTTGTTGATGACTCTCTAGCTATAGTCAGTAGTGCTCGTTATTGGCATGAGGAAGTGGAACCTACATTTGGTACTTCGTATGATCAATCTGGGTACGCGCATCCAGGACTGTCTCTTTATAACTACCGAGTCCAATTAAATGGACCTGTATGGTCTGATACGCTAGACAATTCAATTGATGATGGGTTTAATTATATCAGGGGGCAACTTTCTGATTCTGTAATATGGGGTGGAGATCCGAAATCGGAAGTGTCTTTTTGGAAAATAGGCGAGAAGCCGCACAAGATGAAAATAAAAAAATTATTTGACGGTTGTTCCATTGATGTTCCTTATACTACGAAATTACGAACTTGGTTTGACGGAAAAATTTTGGTATTGGGAAATAACAGGAATCCTAATATAGAAGGGCTTAATTTGGATAGTCTGGGGGATGGATATTGCCAATATGGGGTGTTAGATACGATTCAAAAAGTGGTTACCTACAAGAGACTAGAAGGTGATTTAAAATGGATTAAAAAATGTGATGATGTAAGAGCGTGGGGTGATGATGTGTATTGTTTTAGGCCAGGAGAGCGAGCTTTTGAAGCTGTTCTTCTGCGAAATGAAAAAGATACTGTGGATGTCCCAGTAAAATTTACTGTTGGAGATTTTTGGGGGAGTATCTTACAGCCTAACGCTAATTTATGTAATCTTATTAATGGTCAGGTTGTTTGTTTTGGGGTTGTATGGCGTGGAGGTTTGTCTTTTTATCAAAACGATGAAACTGTTGTTGAGTATTAATTTCCTGTAGGAAGATAATGAAAAAGTCAATAATTTTATTGCTTGCTATTGCAAGTATGTGTTGGTCAATTCCCAAGCCGATGGAAAGCATTGAGAATTACAATGTGATGATGGTCCATGGTGCATATGGAAAATACAATGATAAGGGAAAGCTACAGGGATTTGAACCTGGTGACTATTCTCAAGCTATTGATACCACAGATCGTATGGGCGCTGCTACTATGGGTGGTTATACGTCTGACGAACGTGTGACAAGATGGATTTCGCATAATATTTTGAAAGAACCTAAATGGGAAGATGATTCCAGTTATTTACATCATTCCTATGTCTATAACTGGCGTGCTTTTTCTAATACGAGAAACAGTTCGATAAACAATGCTTTTGAACTTGGTGACAGAACGTGGAATAAAAAGAATGAAAAATTTGGGAATCGTAGAGCGTTGGTGGAAGAAGCTCAAGAAGTGAAAGCTGTCTTCTACAATCCGAGTACAGGGCGAAAAGATTCTGGCCAAGTTGCTTTAGATTCCATTCGTAAATACCCCGATTTGTATCGCAAACTTGCATCTCGTTACATCCTTGTCGGTCATTCCATGGGTGGCGTGGTTTCTCGTGAGTATGTACATTCGAATTTTTACAATGACGATGTGGATAAGATAATAACGCTGGATTCTCCACATGAAGGCACTGGTGCGTTGAACATGCTGATAAAGAAAAGCATGCGTGAGGAATCAGCTCTTCGTCTTACAATGGAAAGTTTACATAAAATAACATGTATTGCTGAGGCTGTAGAGTAAAAATTTGACATTGGGTTGGGATGGGCTGTCGGCAAAATTGCCGATGCCGTTGAAAAGTGTATGCTTGCTGTCATGCCGCACTTGTTGCGGCATCGCCTTTTTTTTGAAGTGTACTCAAAAGTTTATATGTTGCTGTCTGATTTTGTTCGAATTATTATTTATATTTACATTGGGTAAGTTTATTTCTTGTCTGTTTTAAAATGACAAGGGAGGGATTTTATGAAGGGTGGAATTTATAGGCTGATTGGTGCTGCGATGACTGCTCTCGTATGCGTATGCATGTGGGGATGTTCGGAAGACAAAGTTAGATGGCATGAGGGGTTTGTTGGATCTAAGGTAGTTGGCTTTCTCAATGATTCCTTAGTTATAGTTGGAAGCCATCAACAGCGAACAGAATCTCACGAAGGATTATTTGAGCCTTATTGGGATACCATAGAATCTGGACATGAACGATTGTGTGTATATAACTATCGTGTTCAGGAAGATGGACCAAGATGGTGTGCTGTATTGGACGAACTAAATGAAACTAACGCTTTCCGTGGTCAAATGACTGATTCCATAATTTGGGGTGGTGATATGCCGAATTCTATCAGGTTATGGAAAGTGGGTGAGACACAACATGAAGTAAAATTGAAAAAAAAGTTTGAAGGATGCTCTAATGAATTTAGTATTTTATCGATAAAGTCGTGGCTTGATGGGAGATTTATTGCACGTGGGAATAGATCTTTAAATATGAAAGGTGATGATTGCCAATATGCAGTTTTGGATACTAGTGCAAAGACATTGACGTTCAAGCGTCTTGATGAGGGCTTGATGTGGATTAATGATTGCGATGATGTCCAAATATGGGAAGATGATGTGTATTGTTTGATTTTAAAAGATAGACCGATGAATTTATACTTGATAAAGAATGCTGTGTATTTGGATACTTTGCTACAGGGAAAGCCGTATGGATGGACTGATTATACGAAAGTTGGATTTGCTGGTGATATGTTGAATTTGGGAAATAATATATGCATGATTGTCGATGATAGGTTTTCTTGCGTTGGAGTGTCCATTCGGGGTGCTTTAGAATACATGAATGAAAATGGAATAAGTGTGATTTATTAGGAATTTCAATATGAAAAAAATGTTGCTCTTGTTGTTACTTTTGGTAAATTATGTTTGGTCTATTCCAAGACCTATGGAATCTATAGAGAACTATAATGTATTATTGCTGCATGGAGCTTATGGAGAGATAAAAGGATGGAAAAATCGTACGCAGGAAAATCGGATTGCGGAGGCTTATTATGCGAGTGAACCTTTGGATAGTGGTGCTGCTTTAGGACGGTATTCTGAAGGACCAGATTCAAGTCCTCGTCTTTTGCATTGGTTGTCGACAAAAATTTTCGAAGAACCTGCGATGAGCGAGGATACGGCTCATCCGAAATATTCATATATATACCAATGGCGTTCTTTTTCGAATCCTGCTAATAGTTCAATAAATAATGCTGTTGAACTTGGTGATAGAACTTGGGCAAAACGGAATACAATCTATCAGCATAGACGTGCTTTGGTTGAGGAGGCTCAGGAAGTAAAGGCTGTTTACGATACCTTGCATGGTCAAGTAGCTCTGGAATCCATTCGTAAAGATTCTGATCTCTATCGACAACTTGCTTCTCGAAATATTCTTATAGGTCATTCCATGGGAGGCGTTGTTGCAAGAGAGTATGTGCAAGGAAATTTTTATAATGGAGATGTTGATAAAATCATAACGCTCGATAGTCCTCATGAAGGAACGGGGGCGTTGAATATGTTGATAAAGGAGAGCATGCGAGTTGAATCTCTTCTCGATATAGCGTTAGACAATTTATATGATGCTTTGCCTGTTGCTATGCTTACGGCTACAGCATTGCTTTCGAATAGCAAATTTAATTCTGTTGCATACACTTGGAGTATGATAATGTATGCTTCAGTATTTGGTTTTTTAGAATTTGGAAATATTCTTACGTGGGCTTTTGCTCCAGAAATTTATTATTATAAGGATCCTTTAGTTCATTATGTTGACCCCTTAAAAAAGGGATATCACACAATAGATTCATTAAATCATTTGGAATATAAAAATAAGATAGATTCTTTGCCAATGATAAGAATTTTGGCTAGTCAGCATGGGATGACTTTTACTGATCCGGCGTTGATTGATTATGGAAACATAGGATTTCTTCGTTCTATTTTTCCAGATAACTTTACTTTGCCTTTTGCTAATTATGGAAAACAGCTAAGAGGGTCAGGAGATTTGTCTGCTTGTACTGTGAATGCTGTTACTTCTGCTCTAATTGGCTTTGCTGGAATGCCTATGCAGGATAATGGCAGTAGCATTGTGCCTGCATCGTCGAGTGAAGGGCGGAATGTTGCTGTTCTTAATGATAAAGATGTTGATGTTGTGCGAAAATACTTTAATGCTGCTCCTGTTGCGTCAGGAGGTGTTGGTGATGCTTCGTTTATTTTAGAAGTTGCGAGTACGGCCATGATTGTCATTGATGGACTTATTATGCCCAAAATGGTTTCTGATGGTGCTAAATTGGCTTTAGGAATTGCAACAGGATTGGTATATGCCTCATATCTAGGAACTACTTTTGGTGCTGGATTTTATGATATTGCCACTTCGCATACGATACCTCTTGATGCTAATGAGTTAGATGAAATGAAAGTTGCCAAAAAATCCTTCACCCCAATAGGTTCAAGTTCCTCCGATTATGACAATCCCTACCTCATGGAAGATTTCCTCTACGAGCGTCCTTTTGTGAACCTGGCGTTGAGTGATGTCCATACGCTGGATACGATTCAGAAGGCTGGTTTACGTGCTAGTAGAAAATTTGATAGCATACGAGATACCTTGAATAAAGATGCTGATACGCTTTTGATAAAACAGAGTTTACTTGAGACGGAAGAAAATTCTGTGGCAAATTTGAATCCGAACTGTTATTTCGAAAGCGACAGCTTGCAGAAAGAACCCTTGTGCGAAGTCGGTCTGTACGGCAGTCGCGATTCTGTCATTGTCGATAGTTCTGTTGTCAAGGATTCGCAGGGTCAGGATTCTGTTCGGTACGACACGACTCACATCTATAATGCCGTGGCCGAGAGACTTGATTCGATTGGCAATGTTGTCCGTGATTCCTCGGGAAAGGTTGTTTACGATTCTGTCTATTACGGTTCTTTCGAAGAGCGGAAGTACTCCGAGTTCCGCAATAGTCCTCTCCGCTTCAAGTCGGAATCAGACTGGTACAAGGTGGGCGTGAAGGTGGACCGCTGGGAACGCGTTGACGGTCTAAATCCGAATGGAGACTCTGTTGCAAAGTATGTTCCTATCCGTCATGTGGAGCGCTACAGCGTGCCGGATATCGTGGTGACTGGTTTTATCGAAAAGTATTCGTTTGTCGTGGATGATTTGATGCCGCACCGTATGCGTCAAATCAAGATGACGTTCAACAGTAACGAAGAGGTCGCATGGGAGTGTGATATATCTAAGGCGGAAGATGACCCGCATGCATGTGCTGTTTACAAGCGTCTGCTCGGCAATAGCTGGGGCAAACCCGATACGACGATTGGCGACAAGGGCTATGTTCCTCATCCCATCAAGAAGAACGGCCGTTTCGATTTCGAAGCCCGAAAGTATTTCGGCAACTTGGCCAATATACAAAAAGATAACCAGAATACGGTCATGATTTCGATGGTGAACAAGATCGGGCTTTCGAACACGCAGCGGTTCTATTACCTGTTCAAGGCGACCGCGAACATGCTCAAGCCGACATGGCCGCAGCATGACGTTGTCCTGAACGCCATCGACGGGTTCAGGGCGTATGTCTCCGCGCTTGATTATCAGGGCTTCAGTGTACATAACGCTAGTGATGCTATTTTCTTCGATCCGCTTGGTACTGCATCGCAGGTGGGTGATACTTTGCCCATGGTCATGACGGAATTCCAAGGCACGAATGCCGAAGGCAAGGATACTTCCAGTGCCGTGTTTGCGTCGAATCAGAATGTCTCGAAACCAGTAGAGGGTAAATATCGTTGGGTCGTCTATGCGAGCGTGAGCAATACCGCCAATTCCAGCAAGACGGACAGCTACGAAGTGCACTTTACCGTGGACCGCACGGCCCCGGCGTTTACGCTCATGTCGGATGCGATGATGAATCCCGACAGCTCCATGTTCATCACGCGATTCAAGTGGGTGGGCAATGATTCCGCGGACAAGGCGAACGGTTCCGACATCCGCGTGATGCGTTGGACGCTCGAAAAGGCTAACGGCCAGCCGTCGGGCGGTTCGCAGACAACGTTCACGAAGTACGCAGAACTCCCTGCACTTTATGACGTGGCGTCGAACGAGTTCGCCATTGCCTGGGACAAGGTGCCGCAGGGCAAGCGGGATTCCATGGAAAACGGTCTTTACCGCATTGCCGCCCATGCTATCGACTACGCCGTCCCGAATCTTGACGCTTACCATAAGGTGAACGCTCTCGTGGATTCAATTTTCTCGAACCCGACGAATTTGTCTGACAGCCTCTGGACTCGCATCGGTTCCCTCGGCTTGAACGACACGACTATTTACGCCGAGTTCCGTGTTGACACTGCCGCCCCATCGTTCACGTTCCATGAAACAAGGGCTGTCACCGCTGCCGATACGGTGAATTATGGCTCCTACGTGAATCTGTCTGGCAAGTACGATACGCTCCGCAAAAATGCTCCGGCGCGCGATTCCAGCTGGACTTATATTTCCAAGGACAGCTTGTTGCAAATTGGCTACACGATCATGGACACCCTAAATGGCCTCGATTCCGCCGCCGTGACCGTCGGCTGGAGCTTTGTCCATCTCCCGGATACGAACGTTATCGACCGTGCAGGAGATTCCGTGTGGGTGTTCGACTCGCTGGGCGGAAAATCGTCCGGCACCTGGACCGAAATGGCGGGCCTCCGCATGGCCGATGGCGAATACAGTGTCCGTGCTGTCCTCCGCGACGCGGCGAAGAACGTCCGCCATGACGTTGTCCCGAAACGGGTCCGCGTGGACCGTACCGCCCCGCAGATTGTCGGGCTGACAAGCAATCATCTTGTGTATATGAATACGGATGGCGATTTCTCCGAGACAATCCTGGTTTCGGAAAGCGGCGACGTTGGCGTGAACCGCACCGGCATGCATTGCAGTTACCGCGTCTTGGGCGGTGCCGACACTTCCTGGCACGAAATTCGCAAGGATGGCCGCAAGCTCCTTTCGGAAGATTCGGTGATGTTCGTCATCGACAAATCCGCCGTCGATACGTCCCGTGGCACGCGCTACCTCGAAGCCGCCTGCGTCGATGCCGCCGGCAACGTCTCCGTCCGCACGGACCTTTTCCACGTGGGCGCACGCTTCCCGCAAATAACGTATCCGCAGGCGGACTCCATCCAGAGCGACCAAAGTTTCATCCCCATCGTGGGAATTGCCCCCAAGACAAGCTCCGCGGATTCGCTCTCGTCCGTCTATCGCCTCCGCTATCGCATCGATAACGATACGACATGGAGAATGGACAAAGTAAAGATCGTCGCCGCGAACCGCTCCACGGGTGCGGACAACGTTTCCCGTATATCGCAAGGCACCGAAGGCGTCCTCGGCTATCTTGAAAATGACGGCTTTGGTGACGAGGCTAAAATCACGGTCGAACTCGCCATAGCCTCCTGCGAAACCTGCGACGACTGGGCCGCAGTCACTACAAACTTTGTCGTAATCCCGCCCGACACAAACGACAGCAAGCCCGCAGTCGAGTTCGCCATCACCCGCAACGGCTCCGACGTGACCACCTTCAAGACCGACGACGGCCCCGTCGATATCTCCGTCCGCCTCAAGAACAAGTTCAACGGCAACTACATGCTTCGCGTTTATGCAGAAGATTCCAAACACCGCGGCATCTTCGACGCATCGAGGGAAAAGGTCTTCTACAATCCTTACTACGGAACGCCCACCGCCGCCGCCGATACCGCAATCTGGTTCTACGAAAAAGACGGCAAGTATCACCTCGCATGGAAAAATCTAGACAAGATAAATCTCAAGGTCGGTTACAACTCCGCAAAGTTCGGCGAAACCTGCAAAAGTGCCGACGCGAACCAGTCGCTTGCGGACGGCTGCTCGACGGAACTTTCTCCTGTCGATTTCTCGTCGATTGCAAACGCCACGAATGCCTATCTGGCCGATTACCCCGAGTGGATGCCGCCAGCGTATATCGACAGCACGATGACCATCACGAAAGATTCCGGCGAAGTTGTTCTGGAATCGTCTGAAGCCTTCCGCGTGTATGTAGAGCGCAAGGATGCGACGGATACCACCACGTTGAACGTTCCGGTCTATTTTGGCGAAAGTACCAAGCCCGGATTTTACTGGGTCGAACACGTGGATTCGCTTGTCTCGCCGCTCATGACCGGCTGGACCGTGAACCCGAACGTGTACGGATTTGATTACCGCTGGAATGGTATCGCCACGTCGGGCGCGTACCCCTCCGGCGACATAACGCTGTATGCCGAAGTGACCGAGAACATCCTTGACAATCCTTTCGTAAGCGTCGTCACGAAAACGCTCAAGGTCGAACAGAAAAAGGCGGAATTGGTTGTTCGTGATACGTTGCCGGATTACATGCTGCTTATGAAAGCTGGTTCTGGTACATCGTCCGCAGGTACATCCGATACGCCCGTCTATGAACTCGATTCCATGAAGGTTTATTTCGGGCTCAAGAATTCGGATGCTCGCGTTCGTATAAGCGTGCTAGGTTCTGCAAAAAGCATGGTTATTTTTGATGATGTGCTGAGGGCCCATTCTGGTGATTCCGCCTATTCCGTGAAATGGCTTGGAACGGATTCTTCGGGACTTCCTCTTTTGTCGGAAGGGAAATGCTATCTTAAATTTGAGGCCATGCTGCCGAATACGGATAGTGTCGTCAGTTCCATAAGTGTCCCGTTTGAGTACAAACTAGGACCTTCCATGAAAGACATGACTCCGGATGATCCCAAGGAATCGAACGAGTCGTCCTTCTTTGTCGCCGAGGCGAAAAAGAAGGACGACAGGTATGTCTATGAACCGTATGCCGATTACCTTGTCGTGGCGAACATGAGCGGTTGGTACTTGCCGGATTCCCTACGTAATAAAACGTACAATGTAAAAGGAACTGTTGAAGGCTCCCAGGAAATTCTGGGATTCAGTCCGGAGCGTTTCAGTCTCGGCATCAAACGCCACAGGGATACGCTGGAGATGGTGATTGTTTCCAAGTTGCATAATAGGATGGTTAATTTGGATGATTGCAATGGTTTATGGACATCGTGTGAAAATATAACAGTAGAAGAGTTTGACGATTATAAAATTGATACTGCTGTATTTTATAAAACAAGCCGTACTAAATTAATTGTTTTCGATCATGGACATGATAATTATGGCTTTGTTCAATTTGATAGCACTACAGCGTATTTGGATGTTGTTGCCTGTTCAAAAAAATTATGGAGCGAATATGGCAAAAATATAAGAACAAAGGACAACATTACAAGGGAAAAATTTGAGGAATTGAAGCAGAAATGTGAATGGAGTATAAAAAATGTGTTGGATTCAGATTTGGGATATTATTCGATTCCTGATCCGGGGCGTTGTATTGAACTTGAAACGATGCGAACTTATCCAGAATCTGTATACATTGAAGCGCATAATAATTGTAATGTAGATATAGTTGATTTACTGACGTTGCCAAAACACATTGATTCTTGTTTGGCTAACTATTTTTGTCCATCAAAGAATTTTGAACCAGTTTATCGAATGGCGGAAAAAGACGTTGGGTGCTCAATAGACTCTACAAGTGGTTATCTAGATTCTATATGTGAAACGGGTAACAAAAAATATGACCCAAATTTGCGATTGTTTAATGTTACATTTACACCGTCACCAGCGACGAATCGCTTCTATCGTGATTGGGCTATGATAACAGATTATAATTCGGCTCGTTTTTGGGCACGTGAACATTTCAGCATGACTCTCGAAATCCCCGATTCTTACTGGAATGCGCCTTTCGGCATGGACAACCTTGTCAACCGCACAATCCGTTTTGACCATACCAACCAGACCATTTTCAATGAAAACGATGATGATGGCTACTGGAATTCTGTAAAGAGAAACGGAAATAATCAAGGGCAGGCTGTTAATGATTCTATCAAAAATTACTTTGACGGCAATGAATGGCGGTTTAATCAAAAATATGGCTTGCTGACCCCGTTTGAAGTTCAACAATTGGTTTTCTATCCTGTCGATGTCCATGTCAGTGCCAATGCTTTCAATTTTGATGATGAAGGAGCAGTTGGTGATACTGTATTCAAGTATTCGTCCAGTTATGAATTGAAGTTCTATGGCAAGGACGATACAACCCACCATTTTGTAGCCAAAGTCATCGGCGACCCGATCGAACCTGATTCCGCTTCGATATTGGGATGTTTTTCTGACCGGACGAATTTCGTATTCCCCGTGGATTCCGTATTGCAACATCCGTGTCAATTTAGCATGACGAGTCAGGAACAGGTAAAAAAGACTCCTGTCTTTGAACATGGCAATGTATTCTTCTTTGTGGGCATGAACAAGACATGGACCCAGGCGGACAACGGCCATCGTACGTCAGTTGCGTATCCTGCCGCCGATACGGCCAGTTGGCGAGAGACTCTTAACGATGCTTGCCCTGATTCCATGACATGGGATGATTACAATAATTTAGCAGCCAAAGGAAAAGATGATAAAGTTTGTTATAAGTATTACGGCTCAGGTTCGAGAGTCCACTTCTATTTCAACGACTACGGAAAAAATGACAGCCTTTGGAAGGTTTTCTTCTTGACGGATACCACGCACTATATCAGGAACTTGATAAATTCGCCCGGCAACTACGTTACTCCGAAGTCTGTTGACAACGCCTTGACTGTTGCCAAGGCTAACCTCGGTGAAAACGATTTTTCGCTGTCCTACAAGGTCAATCCTCTGAATTTTGAACATATTGGCGAATCCGATTCGGTAAGGTTCTTCATCCGTATGGATTCCCTGAATAAAATAAGGAGCGAATACGGGGGAGCCAGAATAACTTTGTCCAAACTGAACGTCAATATGGAAGAACTGAAAGGAGACAGCCTCAAATTTGACGGCGACAGCATGCTGTATGTACCGGCCCGGAGATGGACGGATACGCTTGCGTACCGGCGTTTCTACGATACCGGCAAAAAGGTGCTGGAACGCAAGGGCGAACAGGTTTCCCTGCGCGACATCTACACGTACCGCGTCAATCCTGACGCGAACAGCTGCGGCGAGGCGCTGTACTGCGTGGACACCGCGCATCCGCAGTCGGGGCTGATCCGTAACCCCTGGATCATAAACCCGGTGGTGGAATCGTCCTCGCTCCTCCAGACCGATTTCTCGATGCATCCGTTTCTCGAAGTTTCGGGGAACCGGGATTCCCTGGACCGTCATGTCGCATTCAAGGGGGCCATCCCGCCGCGTCCGCCGGAAATTGTCGAAATCAGGGGAAAACTGATTCCGAACCAGACTTATTCTCTTTCGTACCTGAACAACTCGACCTATTATTCCATTACCGACACGCTCAAGGTGGCTTCCGACTGCGAGACATACATGGACGGCACCTGTCATCTGGCGTGGTTCGACGTGAACAGGCTCCAGGGCCACACGCAGTTCCTGCTGACGTGGGATGGGGATGGAAGCGACGCTACCGTAAACCCGACCAACGTGATGCACTTCAACATGTATGTGGGTTCGAATGTCAAGCCCGGAAATAATGGCGTGGTGAAGTCCATGTACGGGGAACTCACGGTTTCGTTCCCGCAGGGCTCTCTTGAAAACGCCGACGACTTTACCGTGCGTACCGTGAATGTCCAGAAGGATTATGGCTTCGGCGTGTTCAAGAACATGGCGCTGACGGGTCCCGTGATGGAAGTGCTGCCTTCGATGACGTTCAATGACACGAATAACCTTCCGCGAATCCAGATGCAGATTTCCAGGCAGGAAATGATAGACATGAACGTGACTCCGCAGACGCTGCGTCTGTACAAGGTCGATTTTGACCGCAAGGAGTTCGTCCCGCTTGAAAAATCGCTGTACGGGTTCCTGGATGCGCAGGGCGCTCCGGTTATGGACGTGAACGGAACAGATACGCTGGAATGTCACAGTGTGGGCGAAACTAACCCTCGTTGTACAGATGAAAAACTTGCCTGGGATTACGTCCTGATTTCTGCCGAGACGAAAACGTTCTCCGTGTTTGTCACGATGGATACGCTTGCCGCCTCGATGCGCTACATGGGCCTTGAAGTGTTGCCCGCCGTCGCGAAAACTTCAGAACGCGAAGTCCGTGTTGACGGGGTAGGCCTGTTTAACTTGTACGTGGATGACGACTCGCTGTGGAACGATTCCACTGACCTGACGCCAATGGCGCAGCTTCCGTTCACGCTCGATTCGAACGGAATCGCCCATGTGACGTTGCCGACGCGTGCCGCTGAAATCGATACGAATTACGTGTTCGCGTTTGCGATGGCGGATTCTGCCGAGGTATTCGCTCCGGCGGTCGCGAAGGCTTTGACCGTGCCTGCCCAGTTTGCATGCCACGTACCGTCGGATTCGCTCTGGATGGGCATAGACAACGGATACCTCGCGTACGGTGCCTGGTGCAATCATCCGGGCTACGGAACGCTCTCGCTGTACAGGGACAATTCGCTGGTCGCCGAAATCCGCGGCGAGATTCCTGACACGATTCGTTACGATGGCAAACGGCTTGTTGGCGGTTCCGTGGTAGGGACTGTCGTTCCTGGCCGTTATGAATCCCGCTATGTCGGAGTCTCGGTGCTGGGCGAGGATGCCCAACTTGCGGGGCCTGCCGTGCGTACGGATTCGGCACGACCCGTAATGAGTTCGTTCGAGGTGCTGTCCGGTGAAGATGCGCTTGACCGTATCTTTACGGTAAACGCGAATGTCCGTGACGTTGAATCGGGTGTCGCGCAGGTCGTCGTTTCCACGAAACTTGGCGGTGCATCCCGCACTCCGCTCGTGTTGCTCCCGGATTCGTTGGGGAATGTGACGGGCGTAGTCAGGCTGACCCGCAGTGAACTTGCCCGGTGTGGCGGCTGCAGGCTTTCGCTTGAAATCCGTGCCGAGGATTACGGACACAACCATGTCGAGAGAACGTACGAATCGGGAAAACTCTACCAGTACCCGACAGAACTTGCGCTGTGGTATCCGTCCCGCGAGGGCTCTGGAAAACTCGCTTACGAATATGTAGGGACAGGTCACCATATGAATCTTGATTCCGTAAAGTCCCCGTGGTCGGGCGATGCGGGCATCTATTTCTCGGCGCTCGATGACCGTGCCTCCGGTGTCGTGCCAAGTGCCGGTCATGTAAGCCTCGGGACGTCCAGTTCGTATTCCTTCGAAACGAGAATCAAGGTCGGCTATTCGGGAGCTGCCGGATGGCACAGGGTACTTGGTTTCAAGGGCGTTGGCGGTCTTGAAATGGAACTGCTTGTGCATAACCGCAAGTTGCGTCTCCGCGAGGGCTCGCGTACTTGGGAAACGCCTGACAACGCCTTGCCTGTCGCGAAGGAATGGGCGCATGTCGTGGTGACCGTGGATTCTTCCGAAGTAAATTTCTACGTGAACGGTGAAATTATGAAATCTGCTTCGGCTGAACCGCTAGAACGCGAACTGGATGGAATATTCTCGGCCGGTGCCGATGGCGAAAATTCGTTTGTCGGTCACATTGCCGACATGCGGATGTACAAGAAAGCATTGTCGGCTGGGGAAGTGTTTGCGCTGTCGCAGCCCGTGGTCGATGACAAGGTCGCTGAACCCGAAATTGTGGAAATTGTTACCGTTCCGATGACAACCGTTGACGGCGGTAACGGCTTTGAACCGGAATTCTCCTGTGCCGTGGCAGGCAACCGGTACTTTGAATCTACTCGCGATAGCGCAAGGCTTACGTTGGAAGCCTTGATCGAAAAAGCGGCGACGTACAAGGTCATGGTGTATGCGCGGTCTGCGTCGCTCCAATCAGCGAATGTGTCCGTTTCGCCGTCGCCGGGCGTTCGTTATGCCGGAAACATCCTGGTGTCTCCTGTCTGGCGGACCGTAGGCGTTTCGGATATTTCCATGAATCTTTCTGCTGGGATGCACACGATAACGCTCGAAGCACCCGAGGGGCTGCAAGTCGCCGGTTTCGCCCTTGTCACTGCGAACGTCTCGCCTGCCTCGATTGCCTGGAATTCCGGGTTGGAGAATCCTGAACGTAAAATAAAGACGTTTGTCCGTTATGAAGGTTTTGCTGACAAGAAAATCCTGCAACCGCGAGTTCGCTTGAGGAATGTGTCGAATGGGCAAGTTCGTGGGTATTCCGTCCGCTACTATTTCCGTGGCGAGGAATCCTCGATGGCGAAAGTCCATGCTTACTATCCGCAAGATACCGTGGGACTTGCCGTGCATTCCGAGAGTGCGCATACGGGGTTCGTGGAATGGAAGTTTGCTAACGGCGTTATTCCATCTGGAGGAACGGTTTTCAATGGTGACGGCCCGCATTTCGGTGTACATTACGAAGATTGGACTCCGTGGAATCCGTACGATGACCCGTCCTTTGTCGAAAACGCCTCCGCAAATTTTGTCGAGGATAACGGTATCATAGTTCTTGATGCCGATAAGCGCTTGATTGGTGGCTCGTGTGTCGAAATGGAAGATTCGATATCTATAGAGGTCAAAGCCCGCGTTTACGCTGCAGAGACGCGCAACGATAACCAGGCGAGCGAAATCCAGATGAAGGTTGAGAATGTGGGCAACGTAACGTTGAAAAACTACGACGTGCGCTACTACTTCTTCCTCGAAGGTGGGCTTGCGCCGGAGTTCAATGCTTATGTCTTGCCGGATGGAGTGACAGCAAGTGTTGAAAATATTGGCGATGGACGCTGGCAGGTCGTGCTGCATGCATCCGGGCCGCTTGTTCCGGGAGGCACCTGGAACAGGAATGCACAGATTGCGCTCCACTGCGAAAATTGGAACGATATCTGGAACGGCTCCGATGATCCGAGCAGTATAGGTCTTGGATGGAACATGGTCGAGGCTGTCGGGGTGAATGTCTTTGATTCGCTTGGAAACAGGATTTATGGCAATGAACCGGTCTGGCCGAATATTGTTGGATCTGTAGCTTGTAACGGCTGTACGGCAGATTCGTCTGGAACGCCGGATATAGGGCTTACGCCGAAAAATGATGCGATTCCGATTCATCGCACGGATGACGGCCTTGTAATCAGCCTGCCACAATATACTAACATCTCGCTTTCGCTAGTGAATGTTGTCGGTGTTCCGGTAAGGAACCTTTATTCGGGAACGCTGGCTCCGGGCGAACAGTTCATCCATGTCAATTGGACAGGCATAGACTTGAACAGGACATATCTGATGTTGCGGGTGAACGGAGCGATTAAATCAACGAAACTATTATCTTTGCTGTAAAATGCAGTTAGTCTCTAAAATGTCATCCCGGACTCCGTTCCGGGATCACCTTAAAAAAGGAACGTTATTATGAGTAAATTTGTAAAATTGATTACCTTTTCCATGATGTTTATGTCGTCTGCATTTGCCTTGGATGCAAACACGGTCTTCAACAACCAGAAAAAGTCCGCCTTCCCGGATACTTGCGAAATGAAAATGAAGACTACAGTAACACTGCCGGGAATGGCGTCGCAGACGGTGAATTCGTCCGTCATCAGTGCCGGACCGGACAGGTCCATAACGACAATCGAATCCAGCATGATGCACATGAAGATGATTCAGAACAGCGGCCGCATGAAAGTGATTGACTTGAAGTCTGGGCAGACGCTCCCCGCGCAGAACATGCCGAGACAGAACCCTGCGGACGTAACAAGCCAGATGGGAGAAGCTTCGGACTACAAGGCTCCGGTAAGGTCGGGGTCTCTTTGGAAACTTGTCCCGAAAGATGCGTCAAGGCCTACATTGTTCTATTCCGAGAGCGCCAAGCGCATAGTCAAGATGAACACCGTTGTGAATGGTTCTTCTGCCGAAATCGCGCTGGAATATTGCGATGCGTCCTGCACGCTTCCTGGGACGCTGAAGAAAACGGAAATCACTACCACGCTACCGAGCGGCGAAAAAAGTACCGTTGTGATGGAGATTGTCTCCGCTAGGGCCAGGCATATCCTTCCCGCAAAAATGTTCGATATAGAGTAGATAATTAAGTTGTTTAAAAATATCAGTGTATGCAAAATCAACTTAAGAATATTGATGTTCTCCGTGCGACAGAGGAATGGCAACGTGCGGGTGCGTATTCCGTGCGCATCCAGGGAATGAACCGCCAGCATCATATTCCGCTGCGTGAAGAATTCGACGAACATGACTGCGACGGTACAAAGTACATTGTGCTTTTGGATGACGGATACCCTGTGGCGACATGTCGGTTTTACGAACTCAGTACGAAGTGCGCGACGATTGGTCGCGTTGTCGTTTTGCCGGAATATCGCGGGCAAAAGCTTGGCGCTAAAGTGGTTCGCGAAGCCGAAGTATGGATTGCAGAATGCGGCTATACCGAAATTGCAATCGACAGCCGATTGGAAGCGGTCGGCTTCTATGAAAAGCTTGGGTACAAATTAATTGATAGTGATGTCGTGAAAAGTGGCGCCTTTGATTGTGTAAGAATGAGGAAACTTCTACCACTTCATTCTGCGTTTATGTGCGAAGTATCCAAATAGAATTGCTGTCAGCAAGAAATCACCGGTAAGGGCAAATAGGGGTATAAGCTCATTTTCTAGGTACATTCCCGCAAGTCCGCAAGTGATGATGTTTACAATGCCGCCGATGCTTATCATGAGTGCATAGGTGGGGGTGGCGTGTTCCTTGAGGAGCGTCGAGATGAGCGTTGTGCGGGTTGCCTGGAATATCAGCGAGAAGGAGAGTATTTGCAGAATGTGGGCGCTTGTCTGTAGTGTAGCTTCGGTCCAGTTAGCGGCAAAGAAAAGAATCTGCAGAATCCACGACGGGAATATCCACAGCGGCGAAGAGCACACGGCGATGAACAGCGTAAAGATGGCGATGTCTTTAAGGTGGATGTCTTTATCGTGCGTGGAGTGTAGCGTAATGAGGTTCGATGAGATGAAGTGAACCATGATGCTGGAGCAGAGCAACAGGATTTTGTGCCCGAAGTTGTAACATCCTAAAAAGTCATCGCTTGCGAATTTATCTGCAACATAAAGGCCGAGAGGGAGGTACGCAAATGACGCGAAACTGGAAATGGCGTAGGGGATGCCGGCCTTGATCATGAGGGCGATAAAGCGGAATGTGCGGCGCGTGATTTTGAGGAGCTTTGCATTGAAGGCCTGCGTCACGCCGTAGAAGAATGCAGGGAGCGCTGCAAGAACCATGGCAAGTGCAATCAGCTCGATTCTATCAACCCTGAAATAGATAAGCGTAATTCCCATGACGGTGGAATATGAAATCGTGTGCAGTAGCTTCGAGACGAAGAGCCTTTTCCAGAATTTGCCGCAGATGAAGTACCAGTCGAAAAACGCGTGCTGGAAGACAAGTCCGAGCGTGAAGATGAGTTCGCCGTAAAAGATCGGATGGTCGTGGCGGAAAATGCATGCGAATGCGAGCATGAGGAGCGCTGCTCCCGTGGCCGCGAAAAGCCGCAATTGGAGGATGTTCCTGAATAGTGACCCGACTGTCGCGCGGCTCCCGAAAAAGGCGAGGATAAGCGTCGTCATGCCGAAATCGGCGATGGCACAGAATATGGAGTAGTCGGTCTGGAGGAGCCCAAAGTGTCCGTAAGAGGCTGTCCCGAGGTTCCTTGCGATAAAATTTTGGACGAAAAATGAAATTCCCTGGATGAGGAGATTTACAAATGCAATGAAAACACCGATTTTAATATTGCGGAAAGCCTGAAACATGAAAGTAAAGTTAGAATTTAGAACTAACTTGACTGTTACAAAAGGCCATTTAACGAAAAAAACAGAATAAATTTTTTCATTTTTTTGTATCTTTGGTCTTGAAATCGCGAGAGTGGCGGAATTGGCAGACGCGCCAGACTTAGGATCTGGTACTTCGGTGTGTGGGTTCGACTCCCACCCCTCGCAGTTCTTTTTTTTATCACCTTTTTTAACAACCGTATTCCGGAGTATATATGTCCGCTGAAATCAAAGAAACAAGCGCAACCGTGCGCACCCTTGAAATTACAATCCCGCAGGGTGATCTCAAGGTTCCGTTCGAAAAGAAGCTTTCTCAGTACAAGAAGCAGGTCGCCTTGAAGGGCTTCCGCCAGGGTCAAGTGCCGAAGTCCATGATCTTGAAGCAGTTCGGACCCTCCATCCGTCACGAAGCTGTCGATGAAGTTGTGAACTCCATCGTTCAGGAAACGCTCAAGAATGCAAACATCATTCCGGTGGGCAAGATGCTCGTGAAGGAATTCAACGACGACGAAAAGAGCGACATCACACTGAAGGTCGAAGTCGAAGTCGATCCGGAAATCGATATCAAGGGCTATGCTGACACGGGTGTCACCGTTCCGGCAACCGCCGTCCACGAAGAAGAAGTCCAGGCCGAATTCGACCGCCTCATGCAGATGTGGAGTAAGGACGTTCACGTTGACCGCGAAGCCAAGAAGGGCGACGTTGTTGTTGGCGACTACATTGAAGTTGTTATCGATGGTGAAAAGCAGGAACTCCCGGAAAACAAGGAATTCCGTTCCCTTCTCGGTGAATCCGCCTCTCCGGGATTCGACGAAGGCCTCATGGGTTCTAAGGCTGGCGACAAGAAGGAAATCAACTTCAAGTATCCGGATGACCACAAGGACGAACGCTATCGCGGCAAGACTGCTCAGTTCAACGTCGAAATCAAGGACGTCCGCGAAATCGTTCCGCCGACTTTGGACGAAGAATTTTGCACGAAGATTGGCGTGAAGGACGAAGCCGACCTGAGAAACAACCTCGCCGAAAGCCTCGCCAACCAGAAGAAGGACGCTGCGAAGAACAAGTCTATCAACGAAGCTATCGACAAGCTCATCGAAGCGAACCCGTTCGAAGTACCGAAGGCCCGTGTTTACGACCTCATCAAGTGGACGCTCAACCGCAACGCCCAGAGCGAAAAGGACGTTGTCGAACCGACTGAAGAGCAGATAAATGAACTCTCTGCCGAAGCTATCCGCGAAATCAAGAAGCACCGCATTCTCGAATTCGTCGCCACGAAGGAAAAGATCAAGCCGACTCAGGCTCTCGTTGACGAACGCCTCCAGCAGATGGCCGCCGCTTACCACGTGGAATTCGAAAACTTGAAGAACCACTTCCGTCAGTCTGGCCGCATCAACCAGCTGCGCGACGAACTTCGCTTCCAGATGGCTGCTGACTTCATCGTCGGTATCCGCCCGGCTGCAGAAGAAACAAAGTAATAAGAGGAATAAATGATCATCCCTACCGTCATTGAAACTACCGGGCGCGGCGAACGCGCTTACGATATCTATTCCAGACTTCTCAAGGAACGTATCATCTTTTTGGGCACGCCGATTAACGACGAAGTGGCGAATAACGTCATGGCCCAGTTGATTTTCCTGGAATACGAGAATCCGGAAAAGGATATCACGCTGTACATAAACAGCCCGGGCGGTTACGTGTCGGCAGGGCTTGCCATTTACGATACCATGCAGCATGTTCGCCCGAATATCGCGACCATCTGCATCG
>Ga0247609_10001804_pt1 | contig 24177 bp, 16 predicted proteins | sample 172DNAGHGlowgp2_FD_193487 | JGI IMG/M metagenome (GOLD analysis project Ga0247609, IMG submission 193487) | Sheep rumen microbial communities from Palmerston North, Manawatu-Wanganui, New Zealand - 1728 DNA GHGlow gp2 | ecosystem: Host-associated > Mammals > Digestive system > Stomach > Rumen ...
GGTTCTATTATTGTTCCGGATAAGCCGGATACTGAGTTTTTGACAGCTTTTGTAAAAATGTGTACAGTCTGGCTGGATGCAGACAAAAGCCGTCGTTTAATTCTTGTTGCCGGTGGTGGTGCTCCTGCCCGCGTTTACCAGAATGCCTATAAGGATGTGGCTGGTGCAAGCGGTCTTTCTGCAGAAAACGATGCTGCTGACTGGATTGGAATTATGGCTACCCGCATTAATGCTCAGCTTCTAAAGGCATCCTTTGGTCCTTACTGCAAAAACGATGTTGTATATAATCCTACTGTAGAGGATTTGAGTTTTGACGGCCAGGTGCTTGTTGCTTCGGGCTGGAAACCTGGATTTTCTACAGATACAGACGCTGTTTATCTTGGCGAAAAATTTGATGCTAAAACAATTGTAAATCTTTCAAATATCGAAAAGGTATATACAGACGACCCGCGCAAAAATCCTGATGCTAAGCCTTTGGATACAATTTCCTGGGCAGACTTCCGCAAAATGGTTGGCGATGAATGGACTCCCGGAAAGAACTGTCCTTTTGATCCTATTGCTTCAAAAAAAGCAAGTGAACTTGGCATGAAGGTTATCTGCGCAGGCGGAAAAAATATTTCAAATATTCAGGCTATTCTGGAAGATAAGGATTATATTGGAACTACTATTGGTTAATAGATCCCCGGGTCAAGCCCGAGGATGACAGGTGTCATTGTTGGGCTTGACCCGACAATCCCCCCGCTGATTCTTCCAGTCTCTCTAAAAGCTTTTCGAGCTTGCAGGCATATTCGGGATCTGCTGCCCAGGAACGTGCCATGTCGCCCATTGTAAGGGCGAACTTTGTTTTGTGTACCCAGTTATAGCGAGGGTCAACAAGTTCTTTCTTTAATGGAATGTCTTCGGTGGTGGCGTAGGCCTGCAGGTGCTGAATATGCGCGCGGACTCCAAGTTCTTCTGTTTCAAAAATACAGCCGGGCTGCTCTTTACTTATGGCACCCAGTCCGCAATAATTATGCCATTCGGGCTGAACAAGGCCTCCAAATCTTAAAAATCCTGTTTCTAGACACATCTGAATAAAGGCTATGTCGGAATTGATATTTTCGGCTGCTGCTTCGTCTATATAATACTGGGCAAATTTTAGAATATGAGCAGGATCCTGTTCTTCGTTGTTCTGAAGAAAAAAAGATGCAAGCTGTGGGGCTGTAATTATGCCCTTTGCTGTGAGTCTGCGTGAAATTATAATAGGCTTTTTTATTTCCTCTTTTTGTGGAAGAGTTTTACAGGCTGCCAGAAGGCAAATAAATACTATTAATATTGTAACAAAAGAGCTTTTAATTGTTTTCATATATATAAAATCGGAAAAAATGCAAAAAAATGAAAAAAAAGTGATTTTTTTTGCGTTTTTTTTGTAAGAAGTCCACTTTTTTAGGCATATTATATATGTGAATAAAAAACCTGATATAAGAGAAAAGGCCCTCAAATTTGGACTTGGTTTTCCTCTGGACTATGAGCTTGTAATGCTCATCTTGGGAACGGGAAACAGTCAGATGTCTGTTGAAACTATGTCAAAGAAAATTGTTGAAGTGCTTGATTCTGGCAACAGCAATGACATGGTAGAAAGACTTCTAAAAATGAAAGGGGTTGGACAAAGTAAGGCTCTTGCTGTTGCTGCAGCAATTGAGCTTGGTAAGAGGCGTACCTGCCATTTAGGGGCGCATATAAGCTCTCCTAGTGATGTAATTCCCTTTGTTAATCATTATGCAATGAGCAGCAAAGAGCATTTCCTGGCAGTTACTCTAAACGGCGGACATAATATAATTCAGATTCATGTCGTTTCTATTGGAACTACAAACAGTACTGTAGTGCATCCTCGTGATGTTTTTTACGAGGCAATCAAAGAAAATGCATCGGCTGTGATTGTTTGTCATAATCATCCTTCGGGGGAGGTTGAGCCTTCTGAAGAAGATATTGACTGCACAAGTAAGCTGCTTGAAGCGTCTAAGATTATAGGAATCCCGATTCTGGATCATATTATTATTGCCTGCAAGGGCTATTACAGTTTTATGGAATGTGACTTGCTCAAGAAGTTGGCGTAGGGTAAAATAAGATTATGAAAGTTAGGAAGATTATTACAAGTGTTCTCATGTTTTTCTTTGTTATGGGTGCAGTTCCTGCATTTTCAAGCGCAAAAGATTACGGAAGTTTGCGCAGTCCTGATTTAACAAAAAGGCGTGAAGATGACAAACTGGGCCTTATAATCAGGGCTAATGTAGAAGCCGAAGTTTATATAAACGGTCAATACAGTGGAAAAACTCCCTTCTCTTCACTTGATTTTGGACCGGGCTATTATAATCTTGAACTTCGTAAAAGCGGATACGATACAATAAAATGTAGAATTAATCTTAGAAACCGATATACAAGCGTTTATGAATTTGAGCTTGAAGAAGTAAAGGGCTATATCAATGTAAAAAATGCTCCTTCTGGCAGTTCAATTTATATAGACGGTACAAGCTATCGTTTATTTCCTGTAGAAGTAAAACCAGGCAACCACACTGTAAAGGTTCGTAAATTTGGTTATGAGGATTTTATCGAATATGTTTCGGTTGCGAATCATGAGACAGCTTCTGTGTATGTGCGCCTGCAGACTGCTCCTTTTAAAATCACTAATTTTAGAATTTCCAAATCTACTATAAATCCTGATTATACTTCGGGAATTGGAAAATCAACTTTTTCTTTCTCTGTTACAAATGATGGTTCTGCAGTAATTAATGTTTTTGACAGATACGGAAACGAAGTCTGGAGTCACAATTTTAACAGCTTCTCTACCTGGGAGCAAAGTGTTACCTGGAATGGTACAACAAATTATGGAGAAAAGCTGCCGGACGGGCAATATTCAGTATGTCTTACAAGTGACAAGTTTGAAGATTCTTATACAATAAAAATTGACCGCAGTATAATATATCCTCTTTCAAGCTTTACACCTTCGGGCAGCGGAATTGGAAGCCTGCCTTGTGCTTTTGGCGATATGGTTAATTATACAAAAATATTTGTGGATTTTGGCGGAATTATGACCGGGGATGGAGATCACTTTGAATCTCAGAGTTTCCCTGTTTCTGCCGGCCTTATTGTAGATTTTGCTAAATCCTTTGAGCTCACAGGTTCTGCTTCTACTTTTATAACCGGAAAAGGTGAAGATAGCCCGATTGCAGCAAGTGTAAGTTTTAAAAAGAATTTTTCATTTATACTTGGCCCTGCTATGAAGTTTAACATTGCGGGACTCATGAATTATAATTTCTGCTCTGATTATTATTTTGGATTTTTGGGTTCAAATATTGGTACAGGCTTTGGACTCGGCTTTTCTGCAGGTTTTGAAACAAAGATGATTTATCTTGGCCTTACAGGAGAGTATTCATTTGGTGCTACAAAAATAAAACCGGCAAAAGATCTTCCTGAGAGTTTTGTTGAAGCCGAAGATATTTTGAAATACGGACTTGTTGCTACTATGCTTCCATGGCGTAATTTGAAAACAGGAGCCTGGGTGGCCTGCTATAACAATCAGGTTCTTGAAGCCGGCGGGCAGGTTATTGCTATGCCTGGAACAGGTGCCTTCTGCTGTGATGTAAGGGCAAGTATTCTTGCAGATCTTTCATCTTCAGATAAAAATATCTCTTTAAATGCAATGTTTGGCTTGTCATATCTCTTCTAATTTATTAAATTTATAGGTATGAAACTTTATTCGAGAGGCCAGGTGGCCAGACGCATTTCTTATGGCGTTATTGTTGCATTTATATTAACTGCCCTTATTTTCTTTAACCTTGGAAAAAAACAGGCACAAAAAAATAATTCTGCAGAAAATAATTCTTCGGAAGAGCAGGTTCAGAACGTTCGTTTTGATGAATCAGAGGTTGTAACTTACGATTCAGGTTCTTCTGCCGGCGAAGTTGGTCTTCCTGTTGCAAATAATCAGGTTACCTATACACAGGATGAAAATGAAAACATCAATGTTTACCGTAACTGTAACGAAGCTGTTGTAAACATCAATACAAAGGTTACTTCTTACGACTGGTTCTGGGATCCTTATGTTACTGATGGTGGCAGCGGAAGCGGTTCTATTATTGATAAGCGGGGATACATTCTTACAAATGTTCACGTAATTTCCGGCGCAACAAAAATCTATGTTTCGCTTTATGATGGAAGCCAGTATGAAGCCACTGTTGTAGGAACAGATATTGACAGCGACCTTGCTGTAATAAAGTTTGACCCGCCGCAGGGACTTAGCCTTAAAACAATTTCTTTTGGAGATTCAACATCTCTTCTTGTAGGGCAGAAGGTTATTGCAATTGGAAATCCTTTTGGTATGGAAAGAACAATGACTACAGGAATTGTTTCGGGACTTGGCCGACCAATTCAAAACTCAAATAACAGAATTATCCGCAATATGATTCAGACTGATGCGGCAATCAATCCGGGAAACTCCGGCGGACCTTTGCTTGATACAAATGGACGTATGGTTGGAATTAACACAATGATTATGTCTTCTTCGGGATCTTCTTCGGGTGTTGGATTTGCTGTTCCAAGCGAAATTGCGGTTCGTGTTGTAAATGATTTGCTTAAATATGGAAAGGTTCAGCGCGGTGTAATTGATGCAACTATTGTTCAGCTTACAAACAGAATTGCCCAGTATGCAGGACTTGATATTGCAACAGGTATGCTTGTTTCCGAAGTAGAAGAGGGCAGTAATGCAGAAAAAGCCGGCCTTAAGGGTGGAACAAAAGCTGTTTATTACGGAAGCCGAAATACAATCCTTTATCTTGGTGGTGATGTAATTACAAAGATTGATGGAATTGCAATAACCTCTCTTGCCGAATATTATTCTGCACTAGAAAGCAAAAAGCCCGGGGATGTGGTTAGCGTTGTTGTAAGACGAAATAAAAAGGATGTAACATTAAAGATAACACTGGCGGAATAGGAGCCTATGCGCGAATTCAAAGTAGTTTCTCCGTTTGAGCCCAGCGGAGACCAGGGGCAGGCTATTGAAAAGCTTAGCCAGGGATTTTTGCGGGGCGACAAGTTTCAGACTCTTAAAGGTGTTACAGGTTCCGGTAAAACCTTTACAATGGCAAAAATCATTGAAAAGGTGCAACGGCCAACTCTTATAATTTCACATAACAAAACTTTGAGCGCCCAGCTTTACCGCGAGTTCAAAAGCTTTTTCCCTGAAAATGCAGTTGAATATTTTGTCTCTTATTATGATTACTATCAGCCGGAAGCCTATGTTGCCGCCCGTGACCTTTATATAGAAAAAGACTGTGACATAAACCGCGAAATTGACCAGCTTCGTCTTAAAGCGACCTACAGTCTTATGGAACGCCGAGATGTAATTGTTGTTGCAACCGTTTCCTGTATTTACGGTCTTGGTATGCCTGATGTTTATAAGGGAATGCGGGTGCATGTAGAAGTAGGTAAACAGCTTGATATTAAAAAGTTTGCGGCCCAGCTTGCCCAGCTTCAGTACAACAGAAATGATGATGTACTTGAACGCGGAAACTTTCGTATAAAGGGCGATGTAATTGAAGTATTCCCGCCTTACATGGAAACAGATGAAGGCTACCGCATTGAACTTGACTGGGAAGAGGTTGTGCGCATTCGCCGTATAAACGTGCTGGATCACAGCGTTACAGGCGAGCTTGATGAAACTGTAATTTATCCTGCCAAACACTTTGTTGCCAGCCGGGAACAGCTGCTAAGCGCTACAGACCGCATTCAGGCCGAAATGGAAGAGCGGGTAGAGGAATTACGCGCAGCAGGAAAGATGATAGAAGCAGAACGTCTTAAAACCCGTACAACTTATGATATTGAAATGCTCAAAGAAATGGGAACCTGTCCCGGTATAGAAAATTATTCAGGTCCAATCAGCGGGCGGGCTAGAGGTGAGCCACCTGCAACCCTGCTGCATTATTTCCCTGATGATTTTTTGTGCATGATTGATGAAGCCCACGTAACAGTTCCGCAGATTGGTGCAATGTACGAAGGAGACCGCAGCCGCAAGCAGAATCTTATTGATTTTGGTTTCCGTCTGCCAAGTGCCTTTGATAATCGTCCTCTAAAAAAGGATGAGTTTGATGCCAAGATGAATCAGATTATTTATGTAACTGCAACACCGCGTCCGGAAGAAGTAAAGCAGAGTAGTCAGATTGTAGAGCAGCTTATAAGACCTACAGGTTTGCTTGACCCTATTGTAGAAATCCGTCCTAGCGAAGGACAGATGGAAGATATTTATAAGGAAGTGCGTCAACGAATTGACAAGGGCGAACGAAGTTTGATTTTGACGCTGACCAAAAAAATGGCAGAGGATTTGACTGATTATCTTACAGGACTGTCGCTTAAAGTTAAATACATTCACTCGGAAATAGACACTTTTGAAAGGGTTGAAATTCTAAAGAGCCTGCGCACCGGCGAAATTGATGTTCTCATTGGAATTAATCTGCTCCGCGAAGGTATAGACCTGCCTGAAGTTTCATTTATTGCAATTCTGGATGCAGATAAGATTGGATTTTTAAGGTCGGAAACTTCTCTTATTCAGATAATTGGACGAGCCGCCCGTAACGCAGAGGGTAAGGTTGTAATGTATGCCGACCACATGAGCCCTGCTATGGAAGCAGCCGTCCGCGAAACAAAGCACCGCCGCCAGGTTCAGGAAGCATATAACAAAGAACACGGCATCACTCCAACTACAATCAAAAAGGCAGTAGAAGATATTCTAGTACACGAGCAGAAAGAAGCCCGCGACGAAGCTACTATGGACTTAGAAGTTCTCAAGCAGGGAGTAAATCTCTTCCGTGCTACAGACCGCAAAAAACTTATCAAACGACTTACCCAGGAAATGTCTGCCTGTGCCGAAAGAATGGAATACGAACAGGCCGCAGTGTACAGAGACCAGATTAGAGAAATTGAAGCTCAATACGGAAAATAAAAAGACTATTCAAAGCTTCCAATAATCTTATTCTTACCGGAGCCTTTGGCCTGGTAGAGATTCTGGTCGGCACGGCTTATGAGAACGTGGAGATCTTTGGAATTACTTACGTAGCCTCTGGTATAGCCGCCGCTGAAATGGAAGCTTCCGTTTGTTTTTTCTTCGCAGGACTGGAGCTTTTTCAAAAAATCATCCTTTGAAATTTCAGGCAGAACAATAAGATATTCATCGCCGCCATAACGGTAGCAGAATTTTTTACCAAAAATTGTCTGGAGAATAGAGGCATAATTTTTAAGAACTTCATCTCCAAACTGGTGGCCTTTGGTGTCATTAAAAGTCTTAAAATCATCAAGGTCGGTAACCATTATGATGAAGTTAGAATTAAGACTTGGATTCTTAGGATTTTCAAAATCCATATTAAGGGCATTGCGGTTTTTAAGGCCTGTTAAAAAATCATAGCGGGAGGCATTGCGAAGTTTATCTGCAAGCTCGCGGTTTACAACGTTATTTTCTGCAACCTTAAGATACTGCTGGTAACGAACAACATTTACGAGAATAAAGAAAATCAGGATGACAGGATAGTTTACCTTTGTTGCACTTGAAGTACCTGCAGTTGTTGCCATCATATAATAAAATGTCGAAAAAGGAACGATTATGAATATAATCGCCAGATATGGTTTTATCATAAAGAGGCAGGAAACAAAGAGTTCAATTGTGATAAATACAAGAATCTGTTCGCCTTTTATATAATCATCTATTGAAATAAAGTGGGCAAAAACCAAAAGGACAATTATGAAAACAAAAATACTTATATCAAGTTTTATCCGGGAAAAAGGTTTTCCTGTTCGTTTGTGGTAAAGGGCATAAATAAAAAGCTGAGTTGCTGAAATAAAAAGAATAATATAAAGCAATCTGTGATAAAGTAACCATTTGAAGGCCTCCTGCTCACTTGAGAAGCTGTAAAAAAATGTGAGAACAAAGGCTATGAATTCAACGAGCATAACAAGGAAAGAGCCTGGAATAGCAATGCTGAGATTTGCACTGTCCAGAAAAAACTGAACTTCCGGATGAAGTTTTTCAAGTCCCAAAGTCTTCTTGATTTTATTAATCATCAAATTCCCCTGATAATTAGAATTTACTCTACATTCTGTCAGGTGTCAATAATTATTCTAGCAGGACAGTGCTCATTGCTTATAATTCTTCCTGTGTTACGCTGACGTTTCCAATCCAGACATCATTTGTGTCTAAACCCATATTAAATTCAAGGCGGGCTGTCGGGTCGGTATCGTTTTCCATTGTAAAGAAATAAGAATAATGCTGTATTTCTTCTGTAAGCTGCGGATAGTATTCCGGAGAATAAACTGCCCAGCTGTTGTCTGCATCTCCGCCTAGTTTGAGGGCAATTTTTCGAGGAGCGCCTGCTTTTGCATCAAACTGAATTTTGTAAGAGTAGCCCTTTGCTATCGGAAGATGCTGTATTAACTGAACAGAATAATTCTGATTTCCCTGATTCTTGATTTGAACAAGACGACCTTCTATACCATCAAGGGTTTGGGGAGTGGAAGTTGCTGAACCTCCAAAGTCGCTTAATCCTAAGAAATACCAGTCACGGCTTTTTACATCCATGTTTTCGTTAGAAGCAAGAGAAAGATTTCCTGCATCGCATACGGCATTTTGGAGGCCAGAATCAAAGATAAAGCTGTGTCCATCTGAAGTTTCAAAGTCTTTGAAGCTTTTTTCATCTCTTTGTGGAGTTGGACGTTTTACATTTGTTGCGTAAGGCTGGTCCTTGTCGTAGACTCTTACATAATCAACAAACATCTGGGCCGGCAATGAAGAAGCTTCCGGAGAAACGCCGCTATCATAATTTCCGCCAAGAGCTAAGTTGAGCAGAATATAAAAAGATTTGTCGTAGGGAGCAGGGTAGGCATAGGGCTCTGATTCGCCGGCACCTAAAGACCACCATTGTGAAGTTTCGTAATAGACATTTCCGTCGACGAGCCAGCGAAGAAGCCCCGGTTCCCATTCCAGGGAATAAACATGATAATCTGCAATCGTCTGATTATCCGGAAATTTATACATGGAACCAGAGTATTTGTTTCCCGGCCAGGCCTGTCCAAAGTGAACTGTTCCATAAACACGGTTAGGAAGTCGTCCTTTTGCTTCTAATATATCAATCTCTCCCGATGAAGCCCAGCTTCCATAGTCGTCAGTTGCAGGGAGCAGCCAGAAGGCAGGCCAGAGCCCATTACCCACAGGCATTTTAATTCTTGCTTCTATGCGTCCGTATGTTTTTGTAAAGAGCTGAGTTCCATCATTTTTTACTGTACGCAGCCTGGCCGAAGTATAAGCCATGCCACTATAGTTTTCTTTGCGGGCCTCAAGTATAAGATTGCCGTTTTTTACACTTGCATTCTCTTTACGGTAATACTGCAATTCGTTATTTCCCCAGCCATCAAGTCCATATTGACTGCCTGTTCCTGTCTGGAAATCCCATTTTGTGCTGTCAATTTTATTTCCTTTAAATTCATCGCTCCAGACAAGATGCCAGCCTTCCGGGGCCTCTGCTTTTTCATTGCTGCCAGCTTTGTTACAGCTGCTGAGAAATACTGCTGCCATTATTATTGCTCCAAGAATAATTGTTGTCTGCTTTTTCATTGTTTTCTCCTTATAGGTATTCTATTTTAAAATCCAGGTTTGAATTGCACGAGGTGGACACTTGAGGTATAGGGCCTCTTTGTTTGTACTTGCAGAAGTTCTGGCTTTTTCCCAGTCGCGAAGATCTACATTCTGAGTTTTGCCTGCTTCTTCAATTTTGAATTCAAAAACAAAATCGGCCTCTGTTCTGTTTGTTACAACTAACACAATTGTGCCGTCCGGATTTTTAAATGCAAGAGTTTCTGCTTCGTCTGTCAGGTGACCGCTTACTGTTGCAGGGGTCATCCATGAAAAAAGCTCTGCGCCTAGTCTTACGGCTCCTGCTTTAATGAAGCGGCTGAAATGCCCGATGTAATAGAAGGAGCTCTGGAAGTGAAGCTGGCCTGTTTTTTCATCGGCAAGGATTGGAGCATCGCAATAGTTACCAACATGGTTTGGACCGCCCTTCATATCAAGTACAATGTTCCAGTCTATCCATTTTGTACAGCCGCTTTTAAGGTCGTTGATAATGTTGTGGGCATAACGCTCACCCGAAAACCAGGCTCCATTGCGAGGCCCGCCTTCTATGCAGCCTTCTGTAAAAATAAGGTCGATGTCCGGATAACGGCGGGCAATTTCTTTTATGTTGTCGTACTGGTCTCCTGAGTACCAGTGAAAAGCAAGGCCTGCTACATATTTTTCTGTGCCCGGAACTTTAAGAGATTCTTCAAGGCGTTCAAGGGCAAGATCTCTGTTATGGTCCCAGATATAAATTTTTATATGGCCAAGGCCGGCTTTTTCAAGGGCAGGGCCAAGAAAGAGAGCTGCAAATTCACCTTCTTCTTTTGCAGAATATTCGCAGGAATCCCAGGTTTGAACTGCAGCCGGCTCGTTTTGTATAGTGACAAAGCTTATTTTAATATCGCGCTCTGCCATCTTTTTAATAAATGTCACAAAATACTGAGCCCATAATTCCCTGTAGCAGCTGAGTAGATGACCGCCATGGTTCATGTCGCCGTTATCTTTCATCCATAAAGGAGGTGACCATGGACTGAGCAGGAATTGAACGTCGCTGCCTTCATTTCTTGCCGCTTTTTGAACATCCACAGCCAATGGAGAAATATATTTGTCGGTGCGCTCCATAGAAAAAGATTCAAGACTTTCATCTTTTTCAGGAAGGCAAGCCCAGTTATCAAGAGAAAAATCGCAGGAATTCATATGAAGCCTTGCGAAGCGATATGCGTTTCCTGTTTTTGGATTATAGTAGGCATCTATTGCCTGTTTACGAATTTTTTCCGGAAGTCTTGAAAGTACATAGCCCGAAGACTCTGTTAAAGCGCCTCCAAAGCCATAAAACTTCTGGAAAGTTTCTTCCGGTTTTAGTGTTAATGTAGTTGGAATCCAGCCGCCACCTTGGTAAACTCTTTCTTCTGGGGAAAGCTCCCAAATGCGTTCTGCTGTATCTTTTGCAGTTTCATAAAGTTTTTCAATTTTCATGACTACATTATAAATACAGCAGAAGGATTAAGATAGTTTGATAATTTTCTTAATGGTGTACTTTTTTCGGGAAAGCAGCGGCCGGCAAAAGTTTAAAGAACAAGCTCCACTACAATTTCTTTAATTTTTCCATTACGTGCAAATAGGTCTGAACTTTCGGCATCAGTAAGGCTGTTTCCCTGTCGTTGAATTTTATTTACGGTAATGGTGTTTTTATCTTTGCTAAGCCTGTAGATAACTGGAGTTCCACACCAGCTAAAAGTTAAACTTCCATCTTCAAAGAATTCTGACTTTTTCAAAATCTTAGGATTAAAAGTTGCGCAGCCATCTACAATATCCAGTCCAAGTTCACCAAGTCTTGTAAGCACTTCTTCTTTTACTTGTCCTGTCATACCAGGTTGTTTTGCTCCCTGAAGATATGGTGTGTGTGAATATGGATCGGCAGGAAAGGCGCCATATACCTGAGCTTCTTTGTTAAAGCCAATGCCTGAGCGAATGTCATAGTAGGCCTTTGTAAGAGCCTGTACGGTCTCTTTGTCTGCTCCTTGAGAAATTGCATTAAGGGTATTTTCCTGAGCGGCAAGTAAAAGCTTGGAAACCATATGCCAGTAAATACTTTCTAAACCTTCATAGGCATAGAAGGTGCCGCTACGACCTGTAAAACTCTGGTGATTAAAAGTCTTTTCGTAAAGGTTTTCTAAAAGTTCAAGTTCGCGGGCTTTTGGTTTTTTAGAATCCGGCAGGTTCCTGCAGAAATCTTTTAAGAAACGTGAATTTCGGAATTCTCCGTTGAAGTGATATTTCTTATTGCAGTCACTGTACAAAATACTTGAACCTGTTTTTTCGAGCAGACCTTCGAGGCCCTGAATATCTTTGGCATCAACAGTATTTTTGCTTTCAAAAGCAGCCAGCTCCTTGTTAGGGTAGAGCATATAAGAATTTTGGTGAGCTTCATACATGCGGCTCTTTCTGAGGGCCTTGAGTAAGTCTAAAGCCTCGTTTGCTTTTAGAAGCCCTGAAGATAGAACAGCAACTTGTCCTTCAAGCATTTCCTGAAGATATTCAATTTCGATTTTTCCTCCAAGCCCGGCCTGGTCCTGTCCCTTAATTTTCATTGTATTATAGGCATGGTAAAGTCCATCCTGGCGGTGATTCAATTGAATTGTTGTTTTAATGTGGTCAAGAATTGAAGTAAGGGTGCTGAGGATGTCTGTTTTTTTTATATTTTTTTCGCTCTGGCCATAGCCTTTTTTGTAAAGGGAATTTCTTTCTTTTTCAAAAAGCAGGCCTTCCTGGTCTGTAAAGGCTTTGCGAAGACTTACACTTACAGCAGTTTTTTTTGCAGGAGAATTTGCGTAAAGAGAGCCTAAGCCTTTAAAACAGTCTGCAACTGCTGCAGGAAGGGTAAAGGTTTTGCTGTCGGAAGCTTCAAACAGTTCAATAAGGAATTTTATAAAGCGATGCAGATAATAAAGAGTTACCATCGAAAGACCGTAGCCTGCCAGGGCATTGTTTGCATCGTTCCATTCCGGGCGCTGAGTGTTTAGCCAGATTCCACCGCCTGGTACAAAGTTTGCCATTTTTGCAATTACCAGTTGCAAAAGCTTTGTTGTAAGGGTAACAAGGGCAACTTCCTGACTGCCTGGTATTCCATCTGCTGTTACAAGTTTGGCATCTGAACCGGCTGTTTTTGCAAAAGTCTGAAGCTTTGTACTTAAGTCTCGATCAAAGACAATTGTATTTCTTGGGTCTTCAACAATAGCTTTGTAGGATTTAATTCTGTATGGAACATTTGAACTGGCGTAGATTTTTTCTTCCAGCGCCTTTACAAGTTCTTTTTTGTTAACTTTTGCATATATTTCGAGGAGTTTTTGAAGGTATATTACCTGATGATCTCCCCAATATCCTATCTGGGCCCAGGGATTATTCGGCTCCGGTATTTCCCAGTCAATTCCTTCACGTGAAATTCTGTAAGGATTAAAGCCTTCAATTGTCATGGCATTTAGGAATTTTGCAGTCATGTTTTTAATATATTGAGGATATGACCAGGCAAGGGCTTCCCAGTTCTGGAAAATATCGCGCCAGTTACCTTCGTAATTCAAAATAGGATTTCCGTCCTTGTCGCGCAGGTGAATATTAAAACGGTTCCATGGACGGCTTGGGTCTCCGTGCCTGCGGCTAAATGTTAAAGGCATGTATTCGTAAAAGAGTCTGCTAAGCTGAGAATTCATTAACTTTTGGATTGCAGCTTCAAGTTTGTCATAACTAACAAAACCTTCCTTGTCTGTGGAAGCTGTAAGTTTTGAGCTTGTTTTTTCTGCAAGTTTTACAAGGGCTTTGTTTCGTTGACTGATAAACTTGTTAAAGTCTGCAAGGTTGATTTTTCCGTTGTTTGCAAAAAATCCTCCCCGCATTATATTGAACATAACATTTTCGGAATGATGTACGCAGGTCATTGTTTGTGCTGTCTGTTCAAACCCGTCTGCTTCGGCAATGTAGCTTTCCATCAGTTTTTTACCATCGTCTATATCTTTTTCGAGGGAGGCTGTAAGGGCTTTTCTGTCTGTCAGTTCTTTTTTTAGCAGGGCAATTTTTGCGGCATCAAGACGGGTATCGAAAACCTGATACCATGAGGAAGACTCTGGACTCATTGTCATTTTCGGGCTTGCCCCGGGAATCTTTACTTCACGACAAATATAGGCTGCAGGTCTTTTTCCTTTTACAACATCTGTTTCTGTAACACTGCCTGTTTGTGCAAACTCTTCAGGGGAATCGGGAGATAAAAGTATCTTATCATCTGTGTTGAACCAGCTTACGTTTGCAAAAAGTCCTTCACTTGGTTCTGCTTTATCTGTTACGATAGAAGAAACGGCAAAAATTGCAAGCTTTGATTTACTGTCTAAATCTGTTTTTTTATAGGCATCAAGAAGTACGCTGTTGTTATTTTGAAAATCGGCATCGACACAGGCGGGAAGAATATTCCTGCAGCCATCAAGTACCCGCACTTTTACAGGATTTTCTGAAAGATTTGTAAGCACACTCTTTTTTACAAGTCCGTATTTTGCCGAAGAAGTCCAGCCATATCTAAAAGAAAGTTTTAATTCATTATTTATTTCTTCAAACCAAACCTGGGTTCCGGCTGTATTTTTATAAATGTTACGAGTTATGTTTTTTTCGACCAGCTTGCGCATGGCGGGACTTGCACTTAAACTTGCAAAGGGCTCCCAGATTGTATCGCCGGCCATGATTGCGGTATAAGAACCTGTATAAGCTTTTGCATCACTAACTTTATCTGCTGTGTAATAAGGAAAAACTGCATGATCACAATCAATGCGTCCTGCTGTAATACCACCCTGGGACCAGCAGAAGTTCCATATATCAGAAGCACTTGTGATTGTCATAAAAAAATCATCCATGCAGTCATAATTTTCAATTTTGTAAAACTCTTCTTTTTCTCCGGCTAAGCTTGTAAAGCATCCTTTTACCTTTTTCATTTTATATTCCTCCTCTGTGCCAGATAAAAAAACGGCAGGACCAAACTTTATATACCAGCTCTAAAGTTTGGCCTGCTGTTTATTAAAAAACTAACTACGGTTTATAACGTAATGCAAGAAATATTCTAGAGCAACATAAATTTTTCAAAAAAGCCCCTAAAACCGAAAAGTTTACACTTTTCTGAAAATTCTCAAACTTTCCATAATGAAAAAGTGCGTCTATACTCCAAACTGTAAGCGAGGTACTGTCATGAAACACAAAAAAAATGATTTGCAGCTTCCAAAGAAATCTTTCTGGGCCAGACTGCGTGAAGAAAAATATCTGCAGTTTATGGCTCTTCTTGGAATAGCATGGATGCTCGTATTTAATTATGTTCCCATGTATGGAATTCTGATTGCATTCAAGAAAAACTTTTTTATCACAACTCCTTTGTTCAGTAAAAAGTTTTTTTCTACCCCTTGGGCTGCTCACGGTGGTTTCCAGCATTTTATAAACTTTTTGAAGGACGAAGAGTTTTTTAATGTAATGATTAATACTCTTGGTATTAGTATTCTTAAGTTGATTTTCAACTTTACACTGCCTATTATATTTGCCTTGCTTTTGAATGAAGTAAAAAATCTTAGATTTAAGAAGGTCGTTCAGACAATTACATATATGCCGCACTTCCTTTCATGGGTTGTACTTGGTGGTATTCTTACAACCTGGCTCGGAGACGGGGGACTTATAAACGATTTGCTTATTAAAACAGGAATCTTAAAGGAACCGGTTGCTTTCTTAGCTTATCCAAAATATTTCTGGGGCATTACAGTTGTTTCGGATTTATGGAAAGAGCTGGGCTGGTCGGCAATTATTTATCTTGCAGCAATTTCCGGAATTGATCAGGAAATGTATGAAGCTGCAAAAGTTGACGGTGCAAGCCGCTGGAAGCAGATCTGGACAATCACTCTTCCATCTATTGCTCCAACAATAACAATCATGTTCATTCTTGCGGTTGGTGGACTTTTGAATACTAACTTTGATCAGATTCTGGTATTAAACAATCCTTTAAATGCACCACGCAGTAATGTACTTGATATCTATGTTTACCAGACTGCTATGCGTGGAATGAGATATTCTTATGCTTCGGCAATTGGTTTGTTTAAGTCGGTTATAGCATTTATCCTGCTTTTTATCACAAATCAGATTACCAAGAAATTGAACGATACAGCTCTCTTCTAATGGAGGAAATGGAAAATGGCACATTCTAAACTAAAAGGAAATACAGCAGGCGATTATATTGTTGGAATTATAATGGTTCTGCTTTGTTTTATTGCAGTTTATCCTGTATGGTACACAGTTATTATTTCTTTCAATGATTCAAACGACGCTCTTCGCGGTGGAATATATTTCTGGCCAAGAAAGTTTACCCTCGAAAGCTACAAAACAGTTTTTCAGGATAACACAATTATCAGGGCCTTTTTGGTAACAATTTTAAGAACCGTTATTGGAACTGTGACAAGCGTTTTCTTCACAGCTATGGTTGGTTATGCTTTTTCTAAAAAGCATATTATGGGAAATAAGGTTTATACAGTTATTGGAACAATCACAATGTTCTTTGGCGGCGGCCTCATACCTTATTTCATCACGCTGAAAAACCTTGGACTTTACGACAACTTCCTTGTTTATATCATTCCAAGTTTGTTCAGCTTTTATAACATGATAATCTTTATGTCTTTTTTCCGTGGACTTCCTGCAGGTCTTGAAGAATCTGCCAAGCTCGATGGTGCAAACGACATGTTGATTTTCATAAAAATTATACTCCCTTTATCTATGCCGGTAATTGCAACAATTGCTTTGTTCAATGGAGTAGGACACTGGAACGATTACTTTGCGGGTGTTATGTACATCAACAAAGCAGAATTACAGCCGATTCAAACATACCTGTATCGTGTTGTAGCCAGTGCCTCTGCTTCAAAAGCAGTTGTTGCAATGCCAGCCGGCATTTCTGCTCAGCAGGTAAGTTCACAGTCTGTACGTCTTGCAACAATGGTTGTAACAACGTTCCCTATTATGTGCGTTTACCCATTCCTGCAGAAATACTTTGTAAAGGGTGTATTAATCGGTTCAATCAAGGGTTAATTATTTCACATATTTAGAGGAGGAAAATAAATATGAAAAAATTAAAGGTAGTAGCATTAGGTTTTGCTATGGTTGCTGCAATGTCTCTTGTAGGCTGCAGCAAGAAAGAAAGTGCTCCAAAAGCAGAAGTAAAAGTATCTGCAGACCTTCCGGGTTGGAAAGCAAATGCAGATAAACCAATCAAACTTGACTGGTATATTAACTTCAGCTGGTTCGCTCGTCATTGGGGAGACTCAAAGGTTTCTAAGTACATTACACAGAAAACTGGTGTAGATGTAAACTTTATTGTTCCGGCAGGAAGCGAAGCTGAAAAGCTCAATGCAATGATTGCCGGTGAAGCTCTTCCAGACCTCATTACTTTGGGCTGGTGGGAAGGACAGATTCCTATGATGATCGATTCTGATCTTCTTTATCCTCTTGACGAACTTGCTGATAAGTATGATCCATACTTCTGGAAAGTTACTGACCCTGTAAAGGTAGGTTGGTACCGTCAGGCAGACGGCCACATTTACGGATATCCAAACGCATCTTATACTTCAACAGACTATGAAAAGTATCAGGGAAAACTTACTTCAAACGAAACTTTCCTTGTTCGTAAAGATATGTACGAAGCTCTTGGAAAACCAGATATGACAACTCCAGAGGGATTCTTGAATGCACTTCGCGCTGCAAAAGCTAAGTTCCCTACAGTAAACGGACAGTCACTCATTCCATTTGGTACAAACGAATTTGGTGATACTGGTTGTTCACAGCTTCAGGGTTACCTTGCACACTTCCTTGCAATTGCACCGGAAAAGAACGGCAAGTTTGTAAATGCAGATCTTGGTCTTACAGATGATCCAGAGTATATCCGCTGGATGAAGATGTTCCGCCAGGCTCACGAAGAAGGTCTCTTTGCTACAGACGTATTCGTAGACAAGAGAAGCCAGATTGAAGAGAAAGCTGCACAGGGCCGCTACTTCTGTATGCTCTATCAGAACTGGGATATGCAGGCTCCACAGAATGCTCTTTATGCACGTGATCCAAACTCTATCTATATCGCTGTAGATGGACCAAAGAATTCTAAGGGTGATGATCCTGTTCTTGCAGGTGGTGGTATTGCAGGTTGGACAGTAACTTTGATTTCAAAGAACTGTAAAGATCCTGCTCGTGCTATTCAGTTCCTTACTTACCTTATTTCAGAAGAAGGTCAGATGGATACAAACTTTGGTATTGAAGGAGAAACATACACAATCGAAAACGGAGTTCCAAAGCTTACACCAGAAGTTGCTGCACTTGATAAGAACGACAAGAACAAGCAGGAAACAGATATTGGTGTACAGTACACATACTGGATGCTCATGGATACAGCATGGCAGGCACAGTTCGGTGCAGACTACGCTCCATCATTGGAACAGCCACAGCTCTGGACACGTCCATACGTACACTCATATGCAGCCTACGATGGACTTACACTTCCTGTAGGTTCAGACGAACAGCTCATCTACGAAGATATTCAGCGCCGTTGGGGTAAGGTTCTTCCACAGATGATTCGTGCCGGTTCAGAAGCTGAATTTGACAAGATTGTTGCAGACTTCAACCAGTACAAGAAAGACAAGGGTATTGATAAAGTTATCGATGCTCAGACAGTTCTTATGAATGCCAACAAGAAAAAGCTTGGTATGTAATAATGAAGAATTAGACAATACGGGGTTTATCATATAGAATGATACGGATGAACTTTTCAAAGAAATTAGTTTTTGCCTATACCTGTATTGTCGTAATTCCACTTTCTATTATAGTAATTACTGCAATGAGCCTAATTCGCCGGGCGCGGGTAGAAGAACTCGAAGCAAACAGCGAAGGACTCTTGCAGGAAAACTACGAAATTGTAAATAAAAATATTGATATTTGTGATAGGGTAGAGCTGCTTGTAAATAGTAACGGGCAGCTTACTCTTTTTTTTACAATGCCGGAACGTTATAACGAAGACGAAATAATTCAAACAATGATTTCGGAAGCTACAATGCTTGAACGTTCTATTGAAGCAGTTCCATCAATTTATGCCTTAAGGGTATTTGCCGATAATCCTCAGATTCCGGAGCGCTGGCCAATCTTTATGAATTCTTCCCGTACAAATCTTGCTGCTTTGGACAGATGGGAATTTGCTTATACGGCAGATTACATTGGAAACGTTGGTTCTTTAAAATATGAATCTGTTTGTACCACAAGAAGAATGGAAAAAAATCACAGGGAAATTGGTTATGTTCAGATTGCAATGAAAACGAGCGACTTTTTTCCATTCCTTTTCAGAAAAATAAATAAGTTTAATGATGACTATGTTTTTCGCGAGGTGTTGAATGAAGAAACCGGTGAGTTTGAATTGGTAAAAATTACAAATAAAATTATAGAAGAATATCAGGCTCCTTTAAAAGAGGAATTCCTGGAAGATTTTACCAAAGCCCTTTATCGCCGCAAAAAGGGTGAGCTTAATAATTCGGGCAAGTTGATTCTTAAAGATAAAGAGGAGGTTTGTTATTCAAGCTGGATCCGCGTTCCTCAAATGGATTTAGTTTTACTGCATACCTGTTCTTCCGAAGAAATGCAGAAAAATCTTTTTAAAATTCAGGCAGGAATTATTACAGGACTTATTCTTACTATTATATTACTTTATCTGCTTGTAAGATATTTTACTTCAAGACTCATGGGTCGTGTTTATAATCTTATTGGCGGCATGAAAAAAGTTCAGGAAGGCCAGCTGGATGCCAGTGTAAAAGTAACAGGGCACGATGAAGTTACCCAGGCCCAGCAGACCTTTAATAAAATGACAGAGCAACTTCGTACACAAATTGAAGAAATTAAAAAAGAACAGCAGCTCATTGCGGATACAGAAATGAAGGCCATGCAAAATCAGATTAATGCCCACTTTCTTTATAACGCGCTTGAAACAATTAAAATGCAGGCTGTAATTGCCGGCGAAAGTGATGTTGAAGAAAGCATTAATGTTCTTGGAAAACTTATGCATTATTGTCTGCGCTGGCGTGTCCATACAGTAACGCTGGAAGAAGAGGTTGAATATATCCGTTCCTATGTTTATCTTTTAAACATCAGAAACGATTATGTAATTTCGCTCGAAACAGAAATAAAAGATGAGTGCAAAAAAATTGTAATTCCAAAGATGAGTCTTCAGCCGCTTGTGGAAAATGCTTTTTATTATGCAATTGAACCCCTTGGAAAAGATGCAGTAATAAAGGTTTATACAGAGTGTGATGAAGGAGCAGACCGCATCTGGCTTTGCGTACAGGATTTTGGAAAGGGAATTTCGCAGGAAAAACAAAAGGAGCTTGAAGCTTATCTTGCAGATGACAGCTATGAAAGGGATTCTAAAGGAAGCATAGGCTTAAAAAATATCCAGCAAAGGCTTACAATGTTCTGCGGAAAAGATTACCGTCTCGTAATTAAATCAGACGAAGGCCAGGGTACTTTAATAAAAATACCGGTTCCAAAACAATTTATAAGTATCAAAAATGAGGACAAATAATGATTACAATAGTTCTGGCAGATGATGAAAAATTAATTCGTGCAGGTCTCAAAAAAATCCTCTTAGACTCAATTGATTTTCCACTGGAAATTATAGAAGCAAAAAACGGTCAGGAAGCTCTGGATTTTTGCAAAGAAAAGCGCCCTGAAATTTTAATTACCGATATCCGTATGCCTGTTATGGACGGCGTTGAACTGATGAAAAATATTTCGCAGATGGAAGATGATTATAAGCCTGCAATTATTGTGCTAAGCGGTTATGATGATTTTTCTTATGCAAAGGCTGCCATTCAAAGCGGGGCCCTGAGCTACATACTTAAGCCCGTAGATAAAAAAGAACTTTGTGCTGCAGTAAACTCTGCCATTATGAATTCTTTAAATGAAGAAAAAAAACAGAACGAAGTAAAATTCCGTCAGATAATTGAAAAGGGAAGACTTGAAGATGTTTCGGGACTGCCTGAAATCACTGTAGAAAATGGTCTTAGATGTATTATTATCTGCGGTAAAAATTCTATGCAGGCACTTGAAACTGTAATGAAGGGCAGACGCTATTATGTGGTAGAGCATACAAAGAATTCTGTTTTAATAGTATACCCCTTTGACGGAAGGCAGGTAGAATATGAACCAAGCTATCTTGATTCTTATATAGTTGGAATTTCGGGGCCTGCAGATGATTATTCAATGTTACGAACTATGCGGCGCCAGGCAATGACTGCAGCGATGCAGGCTTTTTTTGATTCAGAAAGCGGAATGCCTTTGCAGGGTAAAAAAAACGGCGGATTATATTACTGGGAAAATGCAAATCATATAAGCGATTTTACTCAGCTTGATGAAACTTATGAAAAAGTAATAAGTCACTGCGACCTTGTCGATGCAGAAGAAATCCAGGGCGATGTAACAAAACTCTTTGATTGTTTTGATGAAAATGCTGTATTAAATTCCGAAACTCTTTATTATCTATATAGAAAAATAACTTCGAATTTATTTACAAAATATCCGGGATATACAGATTCAGATATGTATCTTCATATAAAAAGCATTATGATAGAAAACATCTTTGAATATTCCGATTTGGCAGAATGGCAGGGAAGCGTAACAGATTATATAGTTTATCTTTCGGCTCTCTTAAAGCAGAATACAAAAGAATCTCCATATATTACCGAGGCCCTTGATTTTATAAAAAGTCACTTCAAAAAAAATATAAACATGGCTATGGTAGCAAATCAGGTTTCGGTAAACTATACCTGGTTTTCCGAAAAGTTTAAGGAACATACAGGTCTTAATTTTAATGAATACCTTAAGCGCTTAAGAATAGATGAAGCTAAAAAACTTCTGGAAAAAGGAACTTTTAAAGTTTACGAGGTTTCCGAACGCAGTGGTTTTTCCGATGTAAAATATTTCATGAAAATCTTCCGCGAAGAAACCGGCATGTCTCCAACAGAGTGGAGCAAGAAACATGAGTCGTAAATTTCTCAAATGGAGGTGATTGAATGACTAAAGAGATTGCAATTTTTAAGACAGATACAGAATCTATAAATGTTGAAGTAATTTTTGAAGATGAAACTGTATGGCTTACTCAAGACCAGATGGCGGCATTATTTGAAAAATCAAAATCAACAATAAATGAACATATAAAAAATATTTTTTCGGAAGGTGAACTCGAGGAAACTTTAGTAACCAGAAAATTCGGAAATTCCGAATTTTCTACCGATACAACAAAACCAACAAATTATTACAACCTCGATGTAATTATTTCTGTAGGCTATAGGGTAAAATCTCTTCGCGGTACGCAATTTAGACAGTGGGCTACAAAACGACTTAATGAATATATCCGCAAAGGTTTTACAATGGATGATGAACGCCTTAAATCTCTTGGAGGTGGGGATTACTGGTCGGAACTTATTACCAGAATCCGTGATATCCGTGCAAGCGAAAAGGTGTTTTATCGTCAGGTCCTGGATATTTATGCAACAAGCATCGATTATAATCCTCGTTCAGATACATCAATTGAATTCTTTAAGAAAGTTCAGAATAAAATGCACTTTGCTGTTCACGGACAGACAGCTGCTGAAGTAATTTATAACCGTGCAGATGCAGAGAAAGAATTTATGGGCCTTAAAACTTTTGAAGGAAACCGTCCGCACTTAAAAGATGCTGTAATTGCAAAAAACTATCTTGATGAAAAAGAATTGCGTGCCATGGGGCAGATTGTTTCAGGATATCTTGATTTTGCAGAGCGCCAGGCAGAACGCCAGCAGCCAATGACAATGAAAAACTGGGCTGAACACCTTGACAAAATTCTTACAATGAGTGGCGAACAGTTACTGCTGGGTGCCGGATTAATTTCTCATGAACAGGCAATAGAAAAAGCTAAAGACGAATACAAAAAATATCAGCAGAGAACTTTAAGCGATGTGGAACAGGACTTTCTTGATTCAATAAAACAAATTTCTTCAAAACAGGCCGATGTGGAAAAATGAACTAAAAGAAATTTAAGCTACTGAAAATCTGTTTAAAATTTAATGGAAGTGATAAATGCATTGATTCATGGAAAAATCGTGTTTTTAATTCGTAGAGATTGCAGGGTTTTAGGGGTGCAACCCCTAGGAGAGGGGGTAGGCGGAAATGAGCAAAGCGAATTGGAGCCGAGGGGCAGGCGCCCCTTCTGCTAATTACTAAGAGTTAATGGCTAGTTAACCCATTGACTTTTTATAGGATTTTCTATATATTTTTTAAACTATTATCTTTGGGAAATTGTTTTAATATAAGGAAGGATAAGAAAATGTCTAGATGTTGTGATATTTGTGGAAAAGGCGTAATGTCTGGTAACAAGGTTAGTAAATCTTACAATCATACACGCAGAACATGGAGACCAAATCTTCTTAAGATTAAGGCTCAGTTCGGTGGTACAACAAGAACTATTAATATCTGTACAAAGTGCCTTAAAGCTGGTTTTGTAGACAAGAAAGTTAGAGTTCCAAAGGCTGAAGCTGCAGCTCAGAACTAATTGTTTTCAAAATTTTGTTGAAAAGTCGCTCTTTGGGGCGGCTTTTTTTGTTTCTATTGCTCTCGGGCTTGACCCGGGAATCTTTTCAGGAGGGGCCGGAATGAAGCTTTTATTGTTGGGAACTGGTACAAGTCACGGTGTTCCGGTAATCGGATGCGATTGTCCTGTATGTAAATCATCAGATCCTCATGACAAACGCTGGAGAGCTTCTGCACTTTTTACCACTGCGGCAGGAACAAATATTTTAATTGATGTGGGGCCTGATTTTAGAATGCAGGCGCTTGAACATAATATCAAAAAGCTTGATATGGTGCTTCTTACCCACAGTCATGCCGATCACCTGCACGGACTTGATGACCTTCGTATTTTCAGCTGCGATATGTGGAAAAAGCCCGAAAACCCCGAAGCTCTCAAGCAATTTAATGCTCCTCCAATTCCTATTTATACAAACGAATCAACAATCCGCGACCTTACTTACCGCTTTGCATACTTTTTTGTTCCGGTAAAAGAAGGGGGAGGTCATGCAAGAGTGGAGCTTAAGGAGGCTTCAAAGCCTTTTGTCGTAGATGAAGTTACAATTACTCCGGTTCCTATGATGCACGGACATTTGCCTACTGTAGGCTGGCTTTTTACACGTACTGATGATGGCGGCATTAAAAAATCAATTGCCTATCTTACAGACTGCAATTTTATAAGCGAAGAATCCTTTGAGCTTATAGGCAAAGCTGCAGGTCTTGATGCCGGTGGAGTTCTTGAAGAGCTTGTTATAGATGGACTTAGAATTAAACCTCATAGCACCCACTTTAATATTCTTGAAGCTATGCAGGCTGCAGATAGAATTGGTGTAAAAAATATGTGGGTAACTCACCTTACTCATAATTCAAGCCATAAAGAATACTGCGATTATATGCAGGAGCAAAAGGCTGGATTT